>Ga0209755_10002719_pt1 | contig 23645 bp, 12 predicted proteins | sample TergutCo191P1_FD_187301 | JGI IMG/M metagenome (GOLD analysis project Ga0209755, IMG submission 187301) | Cornitermes sp. P1 segment gut microbial communities from Petit-Saut dam, French Guiana - Co191P1 (SPAdes) (version 2) | ecosystem: Host-associated > Arthropoda: Insects > Digestive system... | reverse complement strand
AGCCGCAAGACCCATGCGGAAGGAAGGGGCCACGCCCGAAAAGGATTTGGCGGAAACGGATGATGCGCAGGAAACGCAGTCCCTGCCAATCGAGCGTGGCATACTCGTCATGGCGCTTCCCCGTTCCCACACCGAAACGGCCCTCGACAGGTTTTTGAAAAAAGCCGCGTATCGGGGGGGAACGAAAGCCCGTCCCGTCGATTTGCTTTTTGTTTATCATCGTGATTATGGTAATGATGGTGGATCCACCGCATACAATTCGGTGCCCATTGAATCCTCGGCATCTTTTAAGTCTGAGGATCCAAGGGAGAACCTTTCCGCAAGGGAAAGCGAGCGTCTTACCGCCGCCGAACGCTGTGTGTCGCTGTTCAACCAACGCCCCGGCGTAAAGGCAAGGTTTGTCAGGGTGTAGGGATCAGGCCAGTGGAAAAGTACGATAGTGTATACAGGGTTAGAGAGATCTCGCAGATAGCCTGTCATTTATAGTCCCTGAAATCCTCAAGCGGTTCGTCAAAGTCGTCCGCAATGCGGAACTGCCCCTTGGCGCAACCAAAACCGCGCTCTTTTATGGGGGGCGCGATCTTGTCGGGCGTTTCTATGGGAGTGAACGTAAGAATAACCAGTCCCGCAGGCACTTCATACGGAACGTCAAGTATAAGCCGGCGGTCGGCTGGGATTTCCACAGTTTGCGTAACGCTCATGGGGTAAATATAGCATAAAAATCAATTTCTGGTTGAGACAAAACAAACGCATGAACGGAAACCGCCATCGTATTGCCATTTCAAGCCAAAGCCGATATATTTATAAAACACAACTCGAACGACAAGGGCAGAACCATGAAGCAACCGAGGCAAAACAAAAGCAGAAACGAGAAACCCAGCACATATTCGATCTCACCATAAAATATCTCTTGCAAAAGACAAGCCCGGCCAACACCGTGTCGCTTGTAAACACGCTCTTCGACAGGCGGTACGCCCTCGACAGTAAGGTGGACTTTGCCACAACCGAGGACGTGGCAAAACATGGAAACACCCTCGATCTTTTCCGCGCCGACATTCTGCTAAGCGTGGCTGGCGACGGTTTCGCAATCGAATTCCAGGTAGGCCATGACGAGATAATCGGCCTACGGGTTTTCGAGTACGGCTTTGGGCATGCCCACCGCACTAAACGGGTGTCGGGCAACGGGGAACTCATAGAGATAGAGCTTCCAGACGCCTGCGTGGTCTACTTCGAGAACACCAAGACCACGCCTGGGCAGATAATATTCAGGCTTACAAGCAAAGATGGCGGGTATTTTGATTACAAGGTAAGGATCTTCAAAATGGAGGAGCAGAGCCTCGAAAGCCTGGAGCAGCAAAGGCTTTTGGTGTTGCTGCCATTCTGCCTTATGTGGCTTCGCAAGGAACTGAAACAGGGCAAGGCGACGGCCGCAGAGCGGCTGGCGACTGCGGAAAAAGAAAGGCGGATGCTTTGCGAGATTGAGGACGTGCTGATACGCGCCCTGGACAATGGCATTTTGGGGACGCGTGATGGTATAATGATAGTGGAGAGCATATCGCAGATGCATGAGGAACTGTATGGGACATATCCAGAATTTCAGGAGGCGGACATGGTAACGAGCCAGCGGATAAAGCTAAGGTGGGCATACTACGAAGAAGAACTAATCAGGAAGGCCGAGGCCAAATTGGAAAAGTCGCAATCCAGGATATTCGATCTTCTTAAGCAGGGGTACACCGTGGACGAAGTGGAAAAACTGCTGACCCAGGAAAGGGATCAGGAAGCCGCAGCTTCCCAGGATGTGCCCTGAGTATCGCCCAGATACCTTTCGGGTTCTTTGGCAATCACGGCCATCCATTTAAGATTCCACGATTACCGCAATGCCCAGGCTTTTGACCCGGACATTGCGGCTATTACTACTGCAAAACCCCGTTTACCACCCTAATGGTGTTGTTGGTAGTGGGTAAATCACCCGACGAAGTAAATACACCAACGCCATTGAATGTACCGAACTCGGATAGACCCGCATTGTTTAGTGATGCACCATTACTTCTGGCCGTGTTTCGAAGATCCGCTTCCGCAACCTCATTGCCGTATATGACCCCGCTGCCCATACGGAAGATGCCGCCACTTCCAACAAGCACACCGCCACCGTATTGCCCAGTATTGCCAGAAATTATTCCACTGAGCATGTCAAATCTGCCACCATACTCAACACGCACACCGCCACCGCCTGGAACGATTCCGAAAGCAGTCGAAGTATTTGTAGTGGAATTACCCGATATTTCCCCGCCATCCAGGGTAAACACACCGCCACTATTCACGCTCACACCACCACCGCCATTGACAAATGGTCCAGTAGCATTATTCTGGTTGCCCACAACCCTTGACCCTTCATTCATTATCAGGGTACCACCATCGTTTACCCGTACCAGATGATTAGAGTTGCCAGTCCTGCCTTGTAAGGTAACGTTCTCGTCCAATACTAAGGTCACACCAGAAGGTACCCAAAAGTGGCTTCCATTGGCGGAAAGGTTTACAGTACGCATTTCCCCAATACCGCGAAGAATAATGGTAAGATTATCTTTGCCTGTAGGCAGCGTCAGGCTGCCAGTGATAAAGGTGTCAGAAGGAGCAACTGTTTCATCTTCGCTTATTTTGACAATATATTCACCTCCGCTTTGCGCAAAAAGCCGCAACCAGGTAAATTGTACGGAAAGGCTGCCATCTACCATTTGTAAAATGCCATTTTCCATATGTAAGGTGATGTTGATAGAGGGTAAGCTACCTAAAGAGTTAAAAACTCCATTGGCGAATGTACCATACTCGGATATGCCAATATTGTATAGCGATGCACCAAAACTTCTGGCCGTGTTTCGAAGATCCGCTTCCGCAACCTCATTGCCGTAGATAACCCCGCTGCTCATGCGGAAGGTGCCGCCACTTCTAACAAACACACCGCCTCCGTTTTGCCCAATATTGCCAGAAATCGTTCCGCTATGCATGTCAAATCTTCCATCAGATTCAACACGCACACCGCCTCCGTGCCCTGGAGCACCTGCCAAAGTTCCAGTACTGGTAGTGGAATTACCCGATATTTCCCCACCGTCCAAGATAAACACACCGCCACTGTTCACGCGCACACCACCACCGCCATTGGCATCTACTCCGGTATTATTCTGGTTGCCCACAACCCTTGACCCTTCATTCATGATCAGGGTACCACCATCGTTTACCCGTACCAGATGATTAGAGTTGCCAGTCCTGCCTTGTAAGGTAACGTTCTCGTCCAATACTAAGGCCACACCAGAAGGTACCCAAAAGTGGCTTCCATTGGCGGAAAGGTTTACAGTACGCATTTCCCCAATACCGCGAAGAATAATGGTAAGATTATCTCTGCCTGTAGGCAGCGTCAGGCTGCCAGTGATAAAGGTGTCAGAAGGAGCAACTGTTTCATCTTCGCTTATTTTGACAATATATTCACCTCCGCTTTGCGCAAAAAGCTGCAACCAGGTAAATGATACGGAAAGGCTGCCATCTACCATTTGTAAAATGCCATTTTCCATATGTAAGGTGATGTTGGCAGTGGGTAAGCTACCTAAAGAGTTAAAAACTCCATTGGCGAATGTACCACGCTGGGCTGTTGTATACGACGTCGCACTCAACGATGCACCATTGCCTCCAGTCGTATTTCTAAAACTTTCTCCCACCGTCGTCTCGTCGCCGTAGAGTACCCCGCTGCTCATGCGAAAGGATGAACCGCTGTTAACATGCACACCACCGCCGCCCCATCCCGCGGCATTACCGGAAATCGTTCCGTTTAGCATGTCAAACCCACCGCCATTGGCGATATTCACGCCGCCGCCGCTGCCTCTTGCTGTATTACTAGAAATCGTTCCGCTTAGCATATTAAACCTGGCATCGTCTTCAATATGCACACCACCGCCATTTTGACCCGCATTGTCGGAAATCGTTCCGCTTAGCATGTCAAACCTGCCGCCGCTTCTGACACGCACACCGCCACCGTGCCCCGCATGTCCACCCCACACGTCTACCGTAGTAGCGGTGGTCGAATTACCCGATATTTCCCCACCGTCCAGGACAAACACGCCACCACTGTCCACGCGTACGCCGCCGCCGCCACTGGAGCCTGCGTTCGTGGTATTCCGGTTGCCCACAATCCTTGATCCAGTATTCATGATCAGAGTGCCTCCAACCCCTACCAGGGGATTTGAGTTTTGCTCTATGCCCTGCAGTGTAACATTCTTGTCCAATACCAGTGTAACTCCAGAAGGTACCCATAACATTCCAACAGCGGAAAAGACAACGTTGCGCATTTCACCCATGCCGCTAACGACGATTGCAATATTGTCCCTAAAGGCGGGAAGAAACCCTGTGCCACCAGGATCAGCCACTGTTTCATCTTCACTTATTTCAACGAGATATCGATTGCCGTTCTGTGCATATGCCCTTAGCCAAGCAAGCTGGTTAGCAAAACTAATCCCAGGCACTAAAAACCCGGGATAGACAGCGTTGATGAATACTATTTCCACCCCAAAAGCACCTATGCCAACGGTTACCGTATGATAGTCCGCCCACGCAAACCCTGTGCTGGAACTATTTCTGACAAATTCGGCAATGGCATTTTGCGCCTCAGTTCGGTTCCCAAAAGTGCCAGCAAGAAAATCCGCTTCCGTACTGCCTATGCCGATCAATGCTGCATCGACCAATGTTTTCAACCCGTCCAAGTCGACAGGGATCGTGGCAGGGGTACTTAGCTCATTAAACCAATGGGCAATATCGGGAAGGTTATTGGCATACACGCCTTTGACGTACAAAAGGTCGAAATACCCTGCCTTGATTTCGGCATACTCAAAGTCCCATTGGGAACCGTCCCATGCGCCCAAAATAATGTGTAGCAACGAAACAAGAAAATGGCCATCCTCAAAAATCATATTAAAATTGCTTTCCATGTTTTTGTAGACGTGCAGAATCCTGCTTGCTACAGCCCTTTCGCCATAGTTGTTCGTTAGCGTAAAAATTATGCGGTATCTGCCCGCAGGCAACCAAGCGTAATCGGACCATTCCGTTTCTCCGTCGGGAACATAAAAAGTTATCGCGTCCACGTCGGGAATGTCGGCCCCGGAAACATCCGTAAAAACAATCTCGACGCTGGCTACGTTTGCGGGAAAGCCAATGTCCCAACTGAACATTCCCTCGCCCAAGGAAATAGGGTAAAGCGTTACATTGCCGCTAACGGTTACCCCAGAAGGAACATCGATACCCTTAAGACTGCCCCGCGCCGCCTCGCGGAACTCGTCGCCGTCGGCAAGGTACGCCGTTATGTGCAAGTCCCAAATCCCAGGATCCAGTTCAACTGTACTGGCAACCGTGTCGGAATCGTGCGTAACTTCACCTCGTATCCAACTTACATTATAGTTACTGTTACCGGTGTCGCATGTGGCAATGAACACAAGGCGAAACTCTACAAAATCGTCCAGCGTCGTTGCTGGAATGATCGTCCGCCCCATGTCCTGTCTGTTAATCGACAGCAAAAGAGTACCAGCCCTGGAATCGTTATCCTCCATATCCAGATGCTCTAGCGGACTTCGGCATCCAGGCAAAGCTAACAGAAAGCAGGCGGCAAGCACACCCAAAAAAGCACGTATGTTTTTCATCTTTAATTCCTCCTTGTTTTATCGTTCTACCGTAAAAGAAATACACCTGCTGTACGGTATGCCGTTTATGTCCACTTCCACCGTCAAAAGGTGTGTCCCAATGTCCAACAGCCTGTTATGGATTCTTGGTCCAAGGGTAAGAGTTTCCCCATAGTATCCAGAAATCATGCTTCCGATAATTTGGGTTCCTAGAAGAAACCATCTTATGCTGCCAACATCGTACTGCCCAGGGTTAGTCACAGTGATCACCGTCGAGGCTTGTTCCGGGTTCCCCAAAAGCCGAATGACTGGGCCTATAATCGTGACACCTGGTGCCAGATCCACGAAGTCCGCAAAGCTGATGGCTAAATCCCCTGCCCCGCGCCTGAGTATGGGGGAAGTAGGACTGCTTGCAATGTAGCCCCAATAACCGTAACGGGTTACGATTACGGTTATGGTAGAGTCCGCATCTTCGGGTTGCACTACATAGTCGGAGCTGTTCGTGCCGATGTTGACGGTTCCACGCATCCATTGGAAGGCAAGCTCCCCAGTACCACTAAGGCCGCTCGTGTTCGCCGTCAGCGTCCGTCCCACTACGGCATTCCCGGTTACGTTTACCGTTCCCGCCAGTACGTGTTGACCGTTTACCACCCTAATGGTGTTGTTGGCAGTGTGCAAGCTACCTAAAGAGTTAAAAACTCCATTGGCGAATGTACCACGCTGGGCTGTTGTTGTACCCATCGCACTCAACGATGCACCATTGCCTTCAGTCGTATTTCTAAAACTTTCTTCCACCGTCGTCTCGTTGCCGTAGATCACCCCGTCGCTTATACGGAAGCTACCGCTAGAGGTAACATGCACACCACCACCGTCACCCCCAGTAGTATTACCAGAAATTATGCCGCCGCGCATGGTGAAGGTAGCACTATTCCACACACCGCCGCCGTCACCCCAAGTATTAGTATTACCAGAGATTGTTCCACCTTCCATATTGAAGGTACCCATGTTATGGACTCCACCGCCATTATTATCGAGAATTTCCCCGCCATGCATGGTAAAGGTTCCGCCGCTGGAAACATAAACTCCGACATATAAATTACCCGTAATTCCCGATCCCGCATTCATAACCAAATTGCCACCGTCGTTTACTTGCACAAGTGGCCAAGCGTGGTAGTTGCAGCCTTGCAAAGTAATATTTTTGTCCAACACCAATGTAATGCCTTCAGGTATCAAAAAGAGAACTCCAGTAGCGTCGATGCCTACGGTACGCATATCCACAATACCAGTAAGAATAATGGTAAGATTGGTTCTGTCAGTGGGTAGGAGGCTCAAGTTCCCCCAAGGAGAAATAGTTTGATCCTCGTTTATTTCGACACGGTAGTAATTGCCACTTTGCGCATTTTCACGTAGCCAGGCAAGCTGTTCGTAAAGGGTAATCCCAGGTACATGTAACCCGGTAGGAACGGCGTTGGCAAAGACTATTTCCACCTCATAAGCGCCTATGCCTACGTTTACCGTATGGTCGCCTGTCCACACAAACCTTATGGCGGAGCCGTTCAAAACCAAATTGGCAATAGCCGCCTGTGCCTCGCTCCAGTTACTAAAATTACCAGCAAGAACACCCGCATTACCAAGCAGCGCAGCATCGACCAATGCCTTAAATTCCTCCATGTCCGTAGGAACCGTGGCAGGGGTGCTAAGCTGGTTGAACCACTGTACGATGGCGGCAAAGTTACCAGTATTTATGCCTTGGATGTACAAAAGTTCGAAATGTCCCGCCTCGATTTCCGCATATTCAAAGTCCCACTGGGAACCGTCCCATGCTTCCAAAATAAGGCTTAGCAAGGTAGCAAGAAAATGGCGAGCCTCGAAGCTTGTGCTAAAGCTGCTTTCCATGTTCTGGTAGACGTGCAGGAATTCGCTTGCCACCGCCCGTTCGCCATAGGTGTTGACAAGCCTAAAAATTACCTGGTACCTACCCGCAGGCAACTCCGTATAGCAAGCCCATTCCGTTGCGCCAGCGGGAACGTCAAAGGTTACCGCATCCACTCCGTAAATGTCGGCCCCATAAGCATCCGTAAAAACAAGCCCGACGCTGGCTAGGTTTGCGGGGAAGACAAGGTGCCAACTAAAGGTTCCCATGCCTTCGGGAATAGGGTAAAGCCTGACACCGCCGTCAACGATTCCCCCGGCGGGGATCACGATGCCACGAAGGATACCAGTCGCCGCTTCGCGGGGTTCCCCCCCATCGTGGTTGTCAAGATACGCCGTCACGTACAAATCCCATGTTCCAGGATCCAGTTCAACCGCACGGGAAATTGTGTCGGCAGCAGGGTCGAAACCACCTGTAATTTCAGCTCGTGTCCAGCTTACGCTATAGTTGCCGTTGGCGGTATCGCAGCTGGCAATAAATTCAAGACGGAACCTGGCAAAATCGTTCAGTATGGTTTCCGGCATAATCGTCCGTCTTGCGCCCTGTCCGCTAATCGACAGCAAAAGGGTGCCTGAACCGGACTCGTTTCCAGCCGTGTCCCGCTGCTCAAGCGGGCTTTGGCATCCGGCTAAAATCAACAGGAAGCAGGCGGCAAGCACGCCCCAAAAAGCACGTATATTTTTCATCTCCAATCCCTCCTTGATTTATCGCGTTACCGTAAAAGAAATGCGCCTGCCATACGGCACGCCGTTTACGTCCACTCTTACCGTCAAAAAGTGTGTCCCCACATCCAGAACCCTGCCATGGATTCTTGGCCCCAGTGTAAGGGTTTCCCCATATTCGCCAGAAACCATGTCCCCGGTAACCTGGATTCCATGGAAAAACCACCTGATGCTATGCTCGTCGAACTGTTCGGGGTTAGTCACGCTAATGCCAGCCGAGGTTTGATCCGGGCTGCCCACAAGCCGAATGCTTGGGCCCGTAATTGGAATACCCATCTCGATGTCCTGCGCCATATCCACGAAGTCCGCAAGGCTGAGGGTTAAATTCGCTTCCCCGCGCCTTAGAACGGTGACGGGGCCGCTGGCAATGTAGCCCCAATAACTGTAACGGGTTACGATTACGGTTATCTCAGAGTCTGCGTCTTCGGCTTGCACGACATAGGTAGGGCTGTCCGTACCGATTTTGACGGTTCCCCGCATCCATTGGAAGGTAAGCTCCCGCTCCCAGGATCCGCTAAGGTGGACAGTGTTCGCCGTAAGCGTCTGTCCAACTACGGCAGTCCCGGTTATGTTTACCGTTCCCGCCAATCGCAGTTGGCCGTTTAGCACATGTATGGTGTTGTGTGTGGTGGTGCCTAGGTTACCCAACCAGGTAAAGTCCCAATCGTCGTCGAAAGTGCCGCGCTGGGTTATTGCGTTCCCGCCCCTTGCCAAGGAAGCGTAGTTTCTACGGTGTTCTTGCACAGTCGCCTCGTTGCCATATATGACACCGCCGCTTATGCGGAAGATCCCCATGTTAGCGACACTCACGCCAGAACCGTAATGACCCGAAATCGTTCCATCTTGCATGTAAAACCTGCCGCCAGATACAACGAATACGCCGCCGCCGTAATTACTATCAATCCGTCCACCTTGCATGTAAAACCCGCCACCAGACTCAATGCGCACACCAAGGTTGTCATTACCCCCAAGCGATCCGCTTCGCATATAAAACATGCCGCCAGACTCAACTCGCACGCCAGCGCCGACACTCTCGGCGGCGGAATTCGCAATTATTTCCCCGCCGTCCAGGATAAGTACGCCGCCGCTGTTCACGCGCACGCCGCCGCCAGCATCGACACCACTGCCCATGGTATTCCGGTTGTCCGCAATCGTTGACCTTCCTTTCATGATCAGTGTACCGCCGTTGTTTATACGGACAAGATGGTTCGTGTTGTGATTCCTGCCAAACAGGAGAATGTGTTCGTCAAGTATCAAAGTAACGCCGTAAGGTATCCAGAAGAGGCTTCCGTTTGCGGAAAGACTAACGTGATACCGTCCCCCGCCATCGCGAAGGGTAATGGAAATATTTGTTCTGCCGGTCGGCAACACCTGGTTCGTAGCAGAGGTAGGGGCAATCGTTTCATCGCGGTTTATCTCTACAACATACTCGCCGTCACTCTGCGCAAAACAGTGCAGCCAAGCAAGCTGCTCGGCCAGGTTGCCTGTTCTTTGCAAAACGCCGTTTTCCACACGTATGGTTGCGTTGGCGGTGGTCGGCAAGGTACCCAACAAGGCAAATGTCCCATCGTAATCGAATGTACCAAGTTGGGCCGTGCCCTGGGCGGCGCTCAACGAGGCACCGTTGTTCCTGGCCGTGTTTCTATCCGCTGGCAATCCGTCATTGCCGCGAATAGTCCCGCCGCTTATGCGGAAGGTTCCCCCGGACACAACAATCACGCCGCCGCCGTTTTGGCCGGTATTGCCGGAAATCGTTCCGCTTATCATGTCAAACCTGCCGCCGCCACTGACGATAACGCCGCCGCCGCCGCCGAAACCGGTAGTGGAATTACCCGATATCTCCCCACCATCCAGGACAAACACGCCGCCGCTGCTCACGCTAACGCCGCCGCCGTTACTCACAGTATTTGTATTTCCCGTAATCCTTGACCCCTCGTTCATAACCAGGGTACCGCCGCTGTCTATCCGTACCAGGTGATTGTTGTTCCAAGCCCTTCCCTGCAAGGTAAGGTTTTCGTCCAGAATCAGCGTAAGGCTGGAAGGTACCCAAAAGTGGCTTCCGTTGGCGGAAAGGCTCACGGTACGCATTCCCCCGGCACCGCGAAGAACAATGCCTAGATCGCTTCTGCCCGTGGGCAAGGCCTGGTTTTCGCCGTCGGTGGGGGCAATAGTTTCATCGCTCATTATCTCGACGATGTAGTAATTACCGCTTCGCGCGTTGGCCCTTAACCATGCAAGCTGGGCATCAAGGGTAAACCCCTGTGCCGGCACCATGGGGACGGCATTGTCAAAGACGAATTCCACTTCATAAGCGCCTATGCGCACGATTACGCTGCTGGAATCCGTCCAGCTAAGCGTTATTTCGGTGTTGTTCACGGCCCTTTCGGCAATGGCATCCCGCACATCGGCTCTGCCAACAAAATTGCGGGCAAGAAATCCCTCGTCCCCAATGGCCACGCCAATCAGCGCGGCATCGGCCAACACACGCAGTCCGGCCAGATCCACCGGAACGGGGCCTGCAATACTTAGAGTATTGAACCAGTCGGTGACGGCGGCAAAGTCGTCGTCGTAAATCCCGTCTATACCCAAAAAGGCAAAGGTTGCCGCCGTAATTTCCCCTCCTTCAAAGTCCCACGCGGAACCGTCCCATGCGCCAAGAACAAAGTCCAGCAAGGGAATGCCAAAGTGCTCGTCCGTAAACTCCTCGACAAAACGGCTTTCCAGGTTCCGGTAGATGTGCAGCATTGTCCTTAATACCGCCCTGTCCCCCAGGGTGTTGGCCAGCGTAAAAATCACCCGATATTGCCCGGCGGGCAGTTCAATGCTGCCTGGATTGTTTAGGAGCGGTGTCCCCCCCATAAAGTATAGGATTCCCATACCCACGTTGGGCGTAACGTCAACGCGTGTAATGCTAATCCTGGCGGAAGAAATGCGGGTTGCCCCGCTGAAATCTATGTCCCAACTGAATGTGCCTTCACCCTGGGCAATCGGGAAAAGTGCGACGTTCCCCGCAACCTTCCCCCCCGAGGGTATCTCGATACCGGCAAGACGGCCCGTCGCCGTAGCGACGAGTGGGCTGCCGTCCAAGAACGCCGTCACCTCCAGATCCCACACGCCCGCATTTAGCCCGATCGTGCCGGATGTGTCCCCCGTCCATGTTTCGGAAAAATCCTGGTTGTCGAAATCGCACACGGAGCTAAAGTCAAGCCTGAACTCGACAAAATCGCCCATGGAGTCGGGCGTAATCGTCCGTATCAAATCCTGCCTGCCAATCGTCAGCGAAAGGGCGCCAGCGCCAGACGTCTCGTTTCCGGGCCTGTACCGCGGCTCAAGCGCATTGCGGCACCCCGGCAAAAACAACAAAAAGCAGATGACCAGGGCGGCGGCAAAAAACCGTCCGCCGCCGTTTTGTGGCTGCATGTTTCCCATCTTTCATTCCTCCTTAATTATGGAATTACCGTAAAGACTATGACCCTGCTATGCAAGGTGTCGCCCAAACTTACTTCCAAAGTTACGCGGTGAATCCCGACCCGCTCGTTATGGATGCTTGAATCCAGGGCGAGGGTTTGCCCGTGGCTTCCAGAAACCGCATCCCCAGTGATTTTGGTTTCGCCCAGGAACCATTCGATAAGGCCGAACTGCTCCGGGTTAAGCAAGGTAACGCTTTGCTGGCCGGTTGCAATGCTAACCCTCGGGCCAGTGATTTCCATGTCCATCTCCGCCGCAAAGCTAATGGCAAAGACCCCCTCGCCTGGTTCAAGCTGGGGAATAGGACGTGTTTCTGTTTCCCCACAGCGCAGGCAGGTTCTTGTTTCAATGCCCGGCGCCGTGGGCCTTGGCGGGGTTGTTTCTACCCACTCGCCCCAGTCGTGCCCAAGTGCGGGGCTGCCAGGACGTGTTTCCGTTTCCCCACAAAGGGTGCAGGCCCTTGTTTCCTCGCCAGGCTCGATGCATGTTGGCGGGGTTGTTTCCACCCACTCGCCCCAGTCGTACCCAAGCGCGGGGCGGCCAGGGCGTGTTTCCGTTTCCCCGCAAAGGGTGCAGATCCTTGTTTCCTCGCCAGGCTCGATGCATGTTGGCGGGGTTGTTTCTACCCACCCGCCCCAGTTGCACCCGTCGCGGTCACAGGAATTTGGGTCGCCATTTGTCGCAGGGCATCCTGCCAGGGCAACCACGGCAATTACCACGACCACCATAAAAAACCATCGTTTCAGCTTCATTTTTTGCCTCCTTAAGGGTAAAGCTAAGAGTGAAAATCTGCGGTACATGTTACTTGTTCGAGAATCTATTTTGAATTTTGCGATTTCGAATGAAACCTTGTAACTTACGTTCGTGGGGGGGGGGGGGGGGGTACGAAGAACTAACTTGCCATGCAAGTACGCATTTCAAGTGATTTTCATATGTAATTACTGTTGTTTCAGCTGTTTCAGTCGTCAACCTTGCCCCACCATTTCATGGTTTTCAGTCTATCACTATTTTCAATCCCTTGCAAGAACCTTAAGCGATAAAAATCACACTTTTCACAGAAACCTTGCCTTTTCCCGTCCTTGCTGGTTTGTTGGGGCATTCTATGATGCAGATAGGGGGATGCCTCATCCGCAAAAACGCCGTTCTCTCGAATTCACATTGACGAACGAAACGCCATCCTGTAACATTGGTACAACTCTATCCGAAGTACACAGGGGGATTTTTGTGATAAAAGCAGCATACATTTTTATGGATCGTTTTGGTGGTTTGCGTTTCGGCGATGCGGACAGGCTTACCCATGTAAACTTTTCTTTCGCGGTGGTCAGGGACGGCAAGGGTAGTGTGGATCATTGGTTCAACGCCGATATTGTTCGGGAATTCGTAAAAAACAAGGGCCATATCAAGACCGTGCTTTCCGTGGGCGGCTGGGGGGCTGGTGGCTTTTCACCTGCGGTTGCCACGCCGGAAAGCCGGGAAATATTCGCCCAGTCCTTGGTGGATATCGTAGACGACTTCGGCTTCGACGGCATAGACATGGACTGGGAATACCCTTGCGACGACATTGCGGGTATCGAGGCCTCGCCCGAAGACAAGCCCAACTTTACCGCCCTTATACAATTGCTACGGGACAAGCTGGGTAAGGACAAAATCATTTCCATGGCTGTCGGGGGTATGCAGCGCTGCGTGGACAACCTGGAGATACCCAAATTGGTCGAACTGATGGACTTCATCAATGTCATGACCTATGACATGTGCCCGTGGAACTACGTAAGCCACCACACCAGCCTCCACCCCTCCAATATCACCAGGAACCCGAACTGCCATACTGCCATCGGCCTGTACGAGGCGGCTGGGGTGCCAAGGAACAAGCTTGTGCTTGGTGCGGCTTTCTACGCTCGGGTTTACAACGGTGTCGAGGGCCTGGATGCCCCCGCAACTAATGGCCCGACCTTTGCCGGGGGCGGTTATGCCAACACCCTAAAGCTGGTGGAAGAGGCTGGGGGTCTTAAGTACGACGAAGAGGCCGAGGCACCGTATGCCTACAATGCCAAGGAAAAAACATTCCTCACCTTCGATGACCCGCGTTCCCTAAAAGCCAAGCTTGCTTACGTGAAATCCACGGGCCTGGGTGGGATTATGTTTTGGGAGTACAACGCCGACACGGAAGACAGCACTCTGCTAAAGGCATTAGCGGAGTAAGTTAATACCGTATACGTGTAATATCTGAAATGCGCCAATTCCCTTGTCTGCGGACAAGGGAAACAAGATCTGTATGACGAAAAGCGACCGGCGGGGGATTTTCAACAATTTCCGTTATCCGCGCGTTAGCTCTCGTATCGGGAGGGCCAGCCAGCATTTGGGCAGGTACCCAGAACAGGTAATCCACACGGAAATGAACTTCTTCCTCTTCGGCGCGGTTTCTTCTTGTCCGTCTTTCCTGTTGACCCAGTTCCCTGCCTCTTTCTATTTCCTCGATCTGTAGGTCGGTAACGCCGAATACCGCAAGGTGTGTCTCGCCACCGCCCCGTTCCTGCCATTCCATGGCAGAGATAATAAGGGGCGTGGGGCTGAATTCGTGGGCCATTCTTACCCTGTTGATCACAAACAAATGTGTAACGGTATTGATATCGTTCCTGCCAACCCCGCGCAGGACTATGTTTTCCATTAGGTGGTGATCCAGTTCGCCAAAAGCGTTGTAGAAACTTTCAACAACCTGAATTGGATACATGCCTTCCGTGGTTGGCCTTGCGGCACGGCTGTTGATAATGGTGGAAAAGACAAAAACCAAAAAGCCAAATACCGCAAGGCTGGCTGCTAAAATGCCTGCATTCCGTATAACAAAACGCCTGGTGTTTACCGATGCGGTTTTTAGTTTTAGGAACTGGTTTTTTTCCTTTTCCAGCACCAGCCTGTCCTCTTCCGAAACAGGCATAATCAGCGAATTTATCGATGCTGCCAGGCTGGTATGGGTGGCGGTATCCTTTGCAGGCAGATCCTCCCCATGGGGGGGGGGATGTATGGCCGCAAGCAACTCGTTCGGGAGCGGCTTTGCTATTGCGATTCCAGTTATGGTGTTTCTTTTCCCGTGCGGCACAAGAATCCTTTGGATAAGGTCGGCGAGCCGCCCGTCCAGGCCAGGAACGGCAAGGCGAATCGGCAGAAAATTTCCCTCCCGCATATCCTGGTGAAGCATTATGTCATTTGCTGCCGGGAAAGGGGGAAGCCCTGCGATGACTCGATACAACATCGTTGCGGCGGTAAAGGCCGCCCGCTTGTTTGCCTTTGCGAGTTCGACTTTTAATTGGTTTTTTCCAAGGCTTGGGGATCTGTCGGAACCCTGCCGTGCAAGGTGATCCGGCTGCGTGGACGAATGCTGGTCTTGTACAAGTTCCGTGCCGCCAAAGTCGGGGTGGACATACCACTCATAGCCGCTAAAGTGGAGAGATTCATGGTCGGCCCTAAGACAACGCAGGGCCAGGGTGGGTGGCGCAAAAAAGACCTGGGCCGAGGCGACGATTGCCGCACAAGGCCAGAGCGGAACGGAAACCAGCGACTTTTCTTCCAACGTAAGAACGGCTCGAAGCCAAAGGGCAATGGCGGACAAAGCCTCGTCCTGCCTGGCACTGTCGTTCACCATCAGGTCGAGGCGTTCCCCCTCGAACGCAGGCCCCCAGACCACCATCGTGGGTGGCTGCGCCTTATCGTCCCCGGCATATTCGATTACGCCGGATGCCTTCCAGAGTTCCACGGAACCTGGGTTTCCCGCATCGCCAGGACGGACAATCATCCCATGCTCCGTGACAAGCTGCGCGAGTTTCGCACGGGCAAAGGCACGGGCATCAAGGCCCGTGTCAAAGCCCATGACTTGTTTGCCGTCCAGCTCGAAAAGGAAAACCTGCCGTCCCATGCCCTGCGCCGTTACCCCCCGTTAGTTGGTTTCGTTCGTTCGTCTAATTGGTCGGCGAGAACAGGAACCTAAAGTATTCCATGTCCGTCGAAAGCATCGCATTGAACCTGGGCATGGTAACACGGTACGACTCTATGGCACGCCAGAAAGTAAAGAAGCCCTGGTTGCGCATATGCGCATCGGCAAAAATCCGTGCCGCCTCGGCATCCGCCGCACCCCTGATCGTTTCGGCCTGTTCGTAAGCCGCCGAAAGAATCTCGCGCCGCTCGTGCTCCGTTCGACCAAGCAAGCTTGCCATGCGGCCTTCGCCCTCGGATCGGAAAGCCTGCGCAATCTGGCCACGCTCACGAATCATACGTGCGTAAACGCTCTGGGTAAGCTCGTCCGTGTAACGCACCTGCCGTGTCACCACGTCGATAATCTCGATACCATACTGATGCCTGGCTATGGGGCTGGCACGGTAAAGCACCTCGTCGGAAAGCTCCCGGCGACCCCTGGCGATGGGATCGTGCTGACCTTCCGGCTGAATCATCGCAGTGATGATTTCGGCGTCAAGGCCGTCGCCAATGCCGAGCATGTCGGCGGCACCAACATGCCTCTCTATGATATGATTGGAGTTCCGCACCATCTCCCGAAGGTAGTTTTCCGCGACAACGGTACGCACCGCGGAGTCGATAATCTCGGAAAGCTTGAGGTGTCCGGCATCAATCGTGTTAATCGACACATAGAAAAGTTCGGGATTGATAATCCGCCAACGTGCAGTGACATCGACAAAAATAAACTGCATCTCCCGCGTGGGCATACTCCGCGCCTCGCCGTCCCAGGTCATGATCCGCCTTGGGTAGCGGACAACCTGGTCGATAAAGGGAACCTTTAAATGCAGGCCCGCATCCTGGACGACGTTGACCACCCGGCCAAACTGCACGACAACCGCCTGCTCCCCCTCGTTGATAACGAAGAAGGGGCCCGCCACCACGATACCCAAAAACACCACAAAAGCTATGACAATACCGCTAACTAATTTTTTCATGACATCCCTCCTTTACTGTTGTCCGCCAAGATTCAGCATGGGCAGGAAATTGCGCAGGTTGTGATCCACAAGTACCGCGCCCTCCATGTTGCTGAAAATCTCTTCCATCATTTCGTAGTACAGCCTCCGCCTTGTCACCGCCGGCGCCTGCTCGTACTCTTCCAGAACCGCTAGGAAACGTGCCACATCGCCACGCGCCCTGTTCACACGCTCCACGGCGTAACCCTGCGCGACCTGTACCAGACGCTCGCCCTCGCCCCTTGCCCTGGGGATCGCCTCGTTGTACGCCCTCATACCGTCGCTTATAAGACGCTCCATGTCCTGAATCGCCATGTTCACGTCCTCGAAGGCATGTTGAACGCCAGCAGGCGGCCCGACGTTTAGAAGCTGAACCGTGAGCACGTTGATTCCCAGTCCATAAGAGTTGAAACGTTCGCTCATGATAGTCTGCGCCTCGGATTCGATTGCGCTTCGCTCCCGTCCCATGACATCCATGATCGTGCGATCCCCGACAAGCTCGTTGATTGCCGAACGTGAAATGTCACGGATAGTTGGAATACGATCCATCACGTTGAAGGTCCAGGCCCTCGCATTTTCGATGCGGTACTGGACAATCCATTCGACCTCGACGATGTTGAGGTCGCCCGTAAGCATGGTGGCCTCGGCGAAATGCCTGGCGTGCGCCGTCCCCGCCCCCGCGCGGATCGTCCTAAAGCCAAACTGCTCGGTCTGCACCGCCCCAGTGTTGACGATGTGGTGCCTTTCGATAAAGGGGATTTTGATTTGCAGGCCAGGGTTCCTTGTACCGACATACCTGCCGAAACGGGTGATTACCGCCCTTTCCGCCTGGCCAACGATGAAAACGCTGGACGCAAGCACTATGATTGCGACGAGTCCGGCAATTATCAAGACAAGATTTCTTGGGGTCAGATGCTTGCTTACCTTAGCCGGGGTAAAATGTTCCATAAATGAACGCCTCCTTGGAAATTAGGTGCTTGGCTAATTATAGCCTAGCGTTGGAAAACATACAATGAAAAAAAGACCCGAAAGCTACAATGTTACAATATGACAGGGAAAAGCACCGCAAACGCATAAATGCCCCAGGCACGTTGCTTACGAACGCAAGTAAATGGCTTGATAAGCCTGCGTAAACCGTCGAGTCGGGTCATTGCCATGTACGGCGACAGACGAAAGAAAGGGAAAGTCTAGCACATACCAAATGGGAATGCAAATACCTTCGCTGGGAGATATCCAGAGGGAATTAACAAGCCGATGATTCGAAATTCCGCCGAATAAAGCAAGGGTAAACTGAAAAAGGCTGTCCAGGCCTGGCACCCCGATTCTTAGGTGCCAGGCTGAACAATCCTTAAAAGTGCCGCTGCGCCTCGCAAACCGAAACCCTGTTTTGGTTTGCTTAGATGCCAGCGGGTTAGTCCTTTAATTACCTGCCGTTACCGTGTGATGGTACTGTTGGTGGTAGCCAAAGTGCCCACCTGGATAAACCTGTCGGCATAATCAAATGTACCAGACAGAGCCGTGCCGCCGTTGCTTAAGGCTGCGCTGGTTCCATCCCCAGATGTGTTTCTAAGCCATGACGCCGTTGTACCCGCATTGCCATGAATAGTCCCGCCGCTCATGCGGAAGGTGCCACCAGCAGAAACGCGAACCCCGCCGCCGAAAGCGCCAGCTACGTTGCCAGAAATCGTCCCGCGACGCATGTCAAACCTGCCGCCGCCATCGACACGTACGCCGCCGCCGTGTCCAGGCCAGTCTGCACCAGCAATAGTCTCAGTAGCGGAATTTCCTGATATTTCCCCACCGTCCAGAATAAACACACCGCCATTGTTCACGAGCACGCCGCCGCCACCTGCACCGCTAAAAACGCCGTTGGTATTGCCCGTAACCCTCGATCCTGTGTTCATTATTAGAACCCCGCCCTCGTTTACTCGCACAAGCTGGCTGTTGTTGCTAGCAGTGGCGGGTACCGCATTAGGACCGCGTCCCATCAGCGTTACGTTTCCGTCAAGTACAAGAGTTACACCAGAAACTACTCCAAAGAGAATCCCATTGTTGGAAAGGCTGACGGTGCGCATTGCCCCAATACCGCGAAGGGTAATTGTAAGATTGGTTCTGCCTGTGGGAAGTGTTGCATCCCGTTCATCACCCCCGATAACCCAAAGTTGATCGGAGCCAATCGTTTCATTGGCACGTATTTCCACAATGTATTCGCCGTTGCTACGTGCAAAACCTCGTAGCCAGGCTAACTGGTCAACAAGATTAATTCCAGGTACGATTGTATTACCGACAGTATCACGGTTCACCTGAAAAATGCCGTTTACCACACGGATGGTAACATTGGTGGAAGCCAAAGTGTCTACCTGAGTAAACACGCCAGCGGCGTTAAATGTGCCAGCCATAGCTGTACCAGCATTACTCAACGATGCGCTGGTTCCATCCCCAGACGTACTCCTAAGCCCCGACGCCGCATCATTGCCGTAAATAGTCCCGCCGCTCATGCGGAAGGTGCCACCTGAGGAAACGCGAACCCCGCCGCCGAAAGCGCCAGCTACGTTGCCAGAAATCGTCCCGCGACGCATGTCAAACCTGCCGCCGCCATCGACACGTACACCGCCGCCGTGTCCAGGCCAGTCTGCACCAGCAATAGTCTCAGTAGCGGAATTTCCTGATATTTCCCCACCGTCCAGAATAAACACACCGCCATTGTTCACGAGCACGCCGCCGCCACCTGCACCGCTAAAAACGCCGTTGGTATTGCCCGTAACCCTCGATCCCGCGTTCATTACCAGAACCCCGCCCTCGTTTACTCGCACAAGCTGGCTGTTGTTGCTAACACTAGCGGGTATCGCATTAGGACCGCGTCCCATCAGCGTTACGTTTTCGTCAAGCACAAGGGTTACGCCAAACCCCACGGCAAAGAGAACCCCGTTGCTAGAAAGGCTTACGGTACGCATTGTCCCAATACCGCGAAAGGTAATGGTAAGATTGGTTCTGCCCGTTGGAAGTGTGGCAATCCCTTGCCATGCATCCGCTTGATCGGGGCCAATCGTTTCATCGCTGTGTATTTCCACAATGTACTCGCCACCGTTGCTCCGTGCATTATTCCGCAGCCAGGCAAGCTGCGCGGCAAGGTTAGCCCCACTCGGCCTTATTGGGGCGGGTCTTATCGCGGCGGTCGGGACGACGGGTCTAATACTGCCCGAAAAATCGGGATGGCTTACGATTACCGAAAGGCCATGTCCTAGATCCCCTGTCACGGCGTTGTGCGTTGCACCAGTCGCGCCCACGATTTCGGTTTCGCTGGCTCCGATTACCCGCACCCACTGGAAACTAAAAGGCCCAGTGGCGTTGCTGCCGATTACGCTTGCCGTCAGCGTGGCTCCAACCCAGGTATCGCCGGTTATGCTTACGATTCCAGTAAGCGGGGGCAAAAGGGGAATTTCCCTGCCGAACTCGATCAGCACATCGTAGTAAATGTCGCCAGCCTCGTTGCTTACGCGCAGCGTCAAGCTTCGGTAGTCGTTTGTCCATCCATCGTCCATGCAGATGTCGCTGCCGTTGGGAGAAACTGGTAGCGCAGCGATAGCCTTGCGCACAGCACCTTGATACGACAGTAAGGGGCTTGCACGAAAATCTTCGCCCGTGGCTATGCCGATCAGCGCGGCATCGATCAATACTTTCAGTCTTTCCTCGGTTCGGGGAAAGTCGGTGCCGGCGATGATTCCAAACTGTGTGACAATGTTGTCAAAATTGCCGCCAGTAATTCCCGCGACTTCCAGGATCTCGGCAAAATGCCTGTACCCGATGTTCATGCCGACCCAGGCCGTGCCGTCCCAGGCATCCGCCAGCGTGCAAAGCAGCGAGCGGGGAAAATGAAGATCGGTAAGCGTCTCGTGAAAGTGGCTTGCCAGGTTGGAGTAAACGTGCAGGATTTCGCTTATCATAGTGGATCCCAGCTCGTCACCGCTCATCCTTAAGACCACGAGGTACCGACCCGTGGGCAGGAGGGGAAGATAACTGGCCCATCTTGCGTTAAGGTTGGCAGGCATTATCGAAACCGGGGGATCAAGAAGATTCCCGTCAACCGTTCTTATTTCCATTACAACGGTATCAAGCCCTTCGGGAAAGCCTATATCCCAGCTAAAAGTTCCGTACAGGTCATCCCCGGCAATCGGGTAAAGCGCGATCGTGGCATCGTTCGGCCCAGAAGCTATCACAAGGTTTTTTCGGCTCCCCCTCGCCGCCAAAAGTCCCCTGTCCAGGCCGGGCTGCAGGAATGCGGTTACCACCAGATTCCATGTCCCTGGATAAAGGTTTTCGACCAGGCCGGAACCGTCCCATGTTTCGGAAAAGCTCGCTTCGTCTGTATCGGTGTCCCTGTCCACGGCAAAGAAGTCGAGCCTGAATTCGGCGGAGCCCGCCGACCAGGTTGTTCCCAAGGGCGGCATTATCGTCCGTCCTGCCGGGCCGTCAATAGTAAGCGAAAGTGTGCCAGTATTTGCATCCTGTGGTGCAAGCGGGCCTTGGCAGCCTGGCAAAAACAACATGCAGGCCGCAAGCAGCAGGGCAAAGACACCCGCTTTTTTGACCTGGAATACCTGCCTGCCAGTCTTGGCGTTTGGTTGTATATATCTCATTTTACGTTCCTCCTTGCACATGTTATGGCGTTACATCGATGGCAATGCGCCTGCTGTATTCCCTGCCACCTACTTCCGCCACCAGTGTCAGGAAGTGTGTCCTTATCTGGTTATTGTGAAAGTTGCCGCGATTAAGGGTAATGCCTGCTCCCCTGCCAATTTCCTCGTCGCCAACCAGCCATCTGATAGATGCAGATCCCGCCTCGGTTACGGTGATGGTCAAGGGAGTGAGGATGCTCATGCTTAGGCCGGTAATGTCCGCACCTGGTGCCATGTTCCTAAAAGCCGCAAAACTGATCTCGAAGCCTCCAAGGCCAAACCCGAGGGGCGGGGTGGGGCGTGTTTCGGATTCCCCGCAACGCTGGCAGGTTCTTGTTTCCTCGCCATAGCCGCCGGCGGTGGCGGGCTTTGTAGTTTCCCAGTTACCCCAGTCATGCCCCAGTGCGGCACTGCCCGGGCGTGTATGGGCTTCGCCGCACTCGGCACAGATTCTCGTTTCAACACCCGCCGTTGTACATGTGGGGCCGGTTGTTTCCACCCATATGCCCCATACATGCCCGTCCCGATCGCAGTCGTGGGCTTCCACCGTTACCGTCAAGGTCGCTATAAGTTCCTCGTTGCTGGAAGCCATGGCTGTTGCGGTTATTGTCGCCGTCCCCTCGCCGTTTGCCCTTATCCTGACGGCGGTTTGTGGCCCCGAAATGCCGAATCTTGGCTGTGGTACCATAGATTCGACAACGCTTACTATAGCAAGGTTGCTGGATGCCCATACCACCATACGGTTTGTCGTATCTTCCGGGCCTACCGTTGCGAATAAGAGGTAAGTATCGCCCAAATACAAGTAGAGCGGATCAGTCCGGGACAAGGTTATCCCCGTTGCCAAGCCTGGGGCGCAGTCACAGCCTTCGTCGCCACGCATACAGTCGCAACCTACATCACCATACGTGCACCCGCAGCCGAGGTCACCAAGATAGCACCCGCAACCAACATCACCATACGTGCAGCCACAACCAATGTCGCCATGGGTACAGCCGCAACCTACATCGCCATGCGTACACCCGCAGCCGAGGTCGCCAAGATAGCACCCGCAACCTACATCGCCATACGTGCAGCCACAACCAACGTCGCCATGGGTACAGCCGCAACCTACATCGCCGTGCGTGCAGCCACAGCCGAGGTCGCCAAGATAACACCCGCAGCCGACATCGCCATACGTGCAACCACAACCGACATCGCCATGGGTACAGCCGCAACCTACATCACCATACGTGCACCCGCAACCTACATCGCCGTGCGTGCACCCGCAGCCGACATCGCCATACGTGCAACCACAACCGACATCGCCATGGGTACAGCCGCAACCTACATCACCATACGTGCACCCGCAGCCGAGACCGCCAAGGTCACAACCGCAACTGGCATCGCCATGCGTACATCCACAGCCAATATCGCCATGGGTACAGCCGCAACCTACATCGCCATGCGTACACCCGCAGCCGAGGCCACCAAGGTCACAACCACAACCAGCGTCGCCGTGCGTACATCCGCAGGGTGGCGGGATTGTGCCGCATCCACAGCCAAGGTTGATGTTTATGGCACCTAGGGGATACACGCCGCCCGCCGTTACGGTGACGGTACGCATCCTGGATCTTTCCAGGGAATCCTGTAATGACACGTACAGGGCGTAAACTCCAGGATCCAGGCCATCAAACCTAAACGAGCCGTCCGTGGCGGGTTCGTAGGTCACATCAACGGAAGCGGCAAGCAGGCCTTCCATTGTCTTCAGATCGATGGAGATGCTGGCACCATCTGAACCGCTGGGAAATACCACACTGCCCGCGATGGAACCAGTGGCCGGCCTCGATTCGACAGGGCCTCGACAGGCAGTAAATGCCAGGGCAAGGACTGCGGCGAAGATGCCGCATACAACGATTCGCTTTCTTTTCATATTCGCTCCTTTTTGTGATGCCCGACAAGACACGAATGCCTTCTTGGCGGCGGGAAATCACGAAATTTAACCCACCCAACGGGCAGGGTATACAAACCCATCATCTGGGGTTCCAGACGCTGGACTTTTAGCAAAACGGGAAGATGGAAAAGCAAAGGTGTGCACGATTGGAAAAGACGAAAGCCGATCTGCCCTTGAAGCGACGAACGGCTTCTGGATCGCAATATTTACCCGCTGGCGGCTTATTAAAACCAGCTTTCCAGCGGGTATTTTTTTTGCGTTTTTATCGCGTAAGTCTATATGTAGTAAGGAATTAGCTGGGGGGGGG
>Ga0209755_10002718_pt1 | contig 23648 bp, 13 predicted proteins | sample TergutCo191P1_FD_187301 | JGI IMG/M metagenome (GOLD analysis project Ga0209755, IMG submission 187301) | Cornitermes sp. P1 segment gut microbial communities from Petit-Saut dam, French Guiana - Co191P1 (SPAdes) (version 2) | ecosystem: Host-associated > Arthropoda: Insects > Digestive system... | reverse complement strand
CCGCGAAAATGCATCGCGATGACAGGAGAGCTGACTCTCACAGGCAGAGTTCTTCCCATCGGCGGATTAAAAGAAAAACTGTTAGCCGCGATCAGGAACGGAATGGAAACGGTGCTGCTTCCCCGCGACAATGAAGAACACTGGAACGAGCTCGACAAGGAGATACGAAACGGCATCAAAATTGAATTTGTAGAGACTGCTGCCGACGCGTTTGGAATTTTATTTTCTAAAGAAATATTGAAGAAGAGTCCGCAGAAGAAGAGTTAAGATTTTCTGCTATGTTTGTGTTTTTGATTCTTTGATCGCGTTTTCTTTTTTCTGTATATTGCGGTAGTATTCGGCTTCCTTAAAAGCGTCGCTTACATTTGTTACCTGTATTTTATTTTCAATGAGCGTTACTTTTTTTGTTTCAAGAAATTTATTGTATAAGCCGTCGGCTCTTTCTGTTTCCAGTCCTGCCATGCCCATTAGTTCTTTGACGCCGAAACTGCACAGATAACTATCACGTGATGTCAAATCAACTTTATTTTTTTCTAGCTGAATAATGAGCGCGTCAAAAAGTTTTCCAAGAGGATTTTCCAGAAATGTGTTGTCAAGCTGACGGTACAAAAGCCAAATCCGCTCCGCCATGAGGCTTGTCAGTTTTACTACCATATCAGGCTGATCTTGTATCAGTTTTGAAAAATTGTCTTTGTTGACGGCTAACAGCGTGCAGTCTTCGTAAACTTCGGCTGTCGCGGCGCGGGGTTTATCATCAAGCATTGCCATCTCACCGAAGATGTCGCTCTTTTTTAATATCGCGAGAACTATCTCCTGATTATTTACAATCTTTGTAATTTTAATTGATCCGCTTTGAATTATATAAAGGTTATTGCCTTTTTCTCCTTCCGCGAAAAGGAGGCAGTCTTTCGGATATGTTTGTATCATGGTGTTTTCAGGGTAATAGGGTCTATCAACTGATATTCGGGGTTGTAATTCTTCTAATTTTTTCTTTACATTTTCAATATTATCCGCGTCAGGGCAATGATTTACATATTGATGATACGCGTATACAGCGAGATTTATCTTTCGTGTCTTTTCGTAATATTCGCCGATTTGAAAAAGCGCCAATGAATTATCAGTCGGAAAAGAACTTTTTAACAATCGTTCCGATAAGTGCTCGTTTAATTCACGCAGGCGGACAGAAAATGTTTTGATATTTTTCATCGCGACTGAATTTGTTTTGCGAACTAAATCGCCGTATTGTTTGCGTTCTATTACAAGAAGGGTTACATCGGTTACAGCTACTGCCGACATTATGTAACCGTGTCCTGCCATTACTGAAATTGTCCCGAAAATATCACCGTGACCTAACACACTTCCGACCAAATCTTCATTCTCACGCAGGATGCGAACTTTTCCTTCTTTGATGATGTAAAACTTGTCGGCGTTTGGTTTTCCTTCAACAAAGATAAACGAATCTTTTGTGAGTTTGAGGATTGCAGGCTGAAAATGATTATTTGTACTCATTACAACTTATATTATCGTCTGTATAAGCTTGAAATAAAAGCAAATTCCAAATAAAAGACGAAAAATGCGTTTGAAACGACGCAAAATGCGTTCGAAACGGTGTAAAATGCAGGGAAGGTAAAGACAAAATAACGTTTCCTGTCACCTACCATTTTAATTTAAATTATGTTAATTTAACGTAATAACAGGAGGAATTATGGGTACAAATTTTCAAATGATGATCGGTTTTGGATTGTATATGGCGGCAATGATCGCTATGGGTTTGTGGTACTCCTTGCGATACAAAAATAACAGCCCGGAAGAATATTTTTTGGCAAAACGCCGTTTTGGTCCGTGGCTGACGGCGCTAAGCGCGCAAGCCTCGGATATGTCAGGCTGGCTTTTAATGGGACTGCCGGGCGTTGCGTATTATTTCGGACTCGGCGAAGCGTTCTGGACTGTCCTTGGTCTTTTTATCGGCACATGGGTAAACTGGGTTTTGGTTTCAAAACGGCTGCGTACTTATTCGCAGATTGCGGATAACGCGATAACCCTGCCTGAATTTTTCAGCAAACGTTTTCATGACAGCAAACGCGTTCTGCTGACAATAGCCGCGATTATCAGTCTGCTTTTCTTTTCGATTTATGTCGGCGCACAGTTTATTGTTGTCGGGAAATTATTCAATAACCTTTTTGGTTTCAGCATGGTATTGATGGTAATCATCGGCGCTATTGTTGTTTTAACTTACACATTGATCGGCGGATTTTTGGCTGTCGGCGTGACGGATCTTGTTCAGGGTATGCTGATGGTAACATCCCTTACACTCGTGATGATTTTTGGATTCATTCACGCGGGCGGATTTTCCGGCATTGCTGAAAACTTAAAAAACTTTCCTGACTTTATGAATTTCTTCGGTGTCGCGAATCAAACCGGTTTAGTAAACGGAGTCCCGCAATTCGCGGCAACAGGAACAGCGTTCAGCTTTATTACGATTATCAGTATTATGGCATGGGGGCTTGGTTATTTCGGCATGCCTCAGGTTTTGGTAAGATTCATGGCTGTCAATAAAACATCCAGTTTGAAAAAATCGATTTACATTGCCGTTATTTGGGTTTTCATCGCGCAGCTCGCGGCAGTTTCAATCGGTTTTATCGGAAGAGCGATATTCCCCGGCGAATTCGCGACAGCAAGCGAAGCGGAAAGTATTTTTATTTTATTGTCGCGTAACTTCTTTCCGCCCCTTTTGGCAGGCATCGTTATTTCCGGCATTCTTGCCGCCAGCATGAGTTCGAGCGACTCATATATGCTGATCGTATCATCATCACTGGCAAATGATATTTACAAAGGCATTTTCAAAAAGAACGCGAAGGATAAAACCGTAATGTGGATTGCCCGCACTACAATGCTCATGGTAACGGTCTTCGGTGTGTTAGTTGCAACATTCGGCAACGATTCGATTTTCCGCGTTGTCTCCTACGCATGGGCAGGACTCGGCGCGTCATTCGGTCCGCTTGTTCTCTTCTCGCTCTTCTGGAAACGCACAACCTTCCCCGCAGCTGTCGCGGGAATGTTAACAGGCGGCAGCATGGTGCTGTTGTGGAAAAATGTAATTGCATCTCTTCATCCTTTTCTCAATGTTTACGAACTGCTTCCGGCGTTTATCATATCATGCCTTGTTATCTGCATAGTAAGCCTAAAAACAAAGAAGCCTTCGGAAGCGATTGAAAAAGAATTTGAAACCGCAAGGACGGCAGAGATTTAAAAAGATAAATGAACAGGCAGCAATGAAAAAAGCGATCTGCTTTCTGCCTGTTCATACGTTTTGACATTCTTCGGTATATTTATTGCGATTGCTTGATATTTCCCCGTAATGCCTCACGAATAGAACTTTCGGTTTTTTACACGAATTTTCTGTTTTTCTGTTAGATTTGTTATCGTTGGTTCTTGATGGAACCGCAGGTTTCAGTTTGTGATATATTTATTATCTTATATAGCGGATGCTATTTCCCGTTGTACCAAATCGTTTATGATTTCCGCCGGAGTTTTATGCGTTGCTATTGCCTTGGAAAAAAGATAATTGGCAGAAAAAGAATCAATTGTAACGGAATGGGCAGCCTTTTTTTTCGAGAAAAAACCTGTTCCATTCTTTGATGGATCTACTTTAGGCGGATTTTTTGTATAATACTCATCAAGAGCGTCGTATTCTTCTTCAGTTAATTCGGGCATTATTTACTCCTATTCTTCAGCAATGGTAAAAAAATATTTCTGCATTTCATGGCATGGAATACTTTTAACGAATTTTCATCAATGACGTTATATAATATTTCAATTGGATTCGTATTTCGATCAAAACCAATTAATAAATATTTCGCATTTATATCATCCTCTCCATCACTATCATCCAACCGTTCATCATATAATTTATTGTCGAATGCTAATCGTATGTCAGCTTCATCTACTCCATGCCTAAAAGCTGATTGGCTGAAGTTGATTGAAATGTCCATAAATTAATGGTACCATTTATTTCCCTTTATAACAAGTTGATAATTCTTTTCCCACTGCTCACTGCTCCCAAATTGCGAAAAATGTCAGCGCGGCGTTGCCGGTATACACCTGATTCGCAGTATACGTTGTACCGGAACCTGTGTGGCGGATCTATCAATCTACCAAATACGCAGGCCAATCCCTGCCGCTTGTTTCCCAATACAACCTTGGCATCTTGCCGCTTTCCCAGACCCAAGGGGACGTGTCATTTGTGCCGAAGGCGAAGGTTGCCGCAGTCCATGTGTTTTGCGTTTTTATTTGCGATGCCGAAATTCCTGTACCGGCGTTGTTGCTGCCGTCTTCCGGTCTAAAGGGAGCGCCGTTCATCATTACCGTTACGCCATTCCATACAAGGTTATTGGATAGGGTAGCCGCAGTATTGCTTCCCAGTAAACGATTTGTAAAACTGGCGCCGCTTCCTATGACTTCCCGTGTAAATGTTATGCTGTTTCTTAGAATGCCATTGTTAATATTCCCTGCCATACCGCCTATCCTTTGGGTTCCTGAAATCAAATCGGAGGCGGCGAAACAATTTTCGATTGTACCGGTAGCAGCTCCGGTGATAGAACCGCCAAAATCACCATCTTGTTCATTGCCTTCAATAACTTCTACCGTTGCCAGAGAATAACAATTTCTGACTACTGCTAAAGGATTTCCGGTAACAGTTCTGGCGGCGCCGCCTATTATACCGCCGACACGGTCATTGCCTCTTACTGTTCCGGTAACAAAGCTGTTTTCAATCAAACTGCCGCCGTTGGCATCACTGTTTAAGAGTCCTGCTATACCGCCAACACGAATGCTGCCGGTTATTGAAACATTTTCAAGCCCTAAGTTTCTTACAGTACCGCCGCTGTTAATCACACCAAAGAAACCTTGTCTCACGTCTGCAGGAGCATTAATGGTCACTCCTGTTATTATTCGACCGTTGCCGTTAAACACTCCGGTAAACGGATTGGCATTATCACCAATCGGTGTCCAGTTGCCGCCCGTTAGTGTGATGTTATTCATCAAACGGTAATGCGCCGAAAGAGACCAGTTCATGCCGTTGTATGATCCGCGCCCCACCGCTCGCAGGTCTGTTTCGTTGTAAATAAGGAAGGGGTCTGCTGTCGTGCCTGCTTCTACCAAATACGAAGGCCAATCTCTGCCGGATGTTTCCCAATAAAGGCGCGGCATCTTGCCGTCCTGCCAGACCCACGGCGATGTATCGTTTGTGCCGAAACTGAAAGCCGCGCCTGATGTTTGCCATGTAGCTTGTGTTTTTAAAGCGGCAGCAGTTACGTCCAAACCGTTAACGCCTGTTAAACTGCTTGTTGCGGTTTTTGACGGAGAGAATGTCGTGCCGCTCCACGCGCGGTTATTTGTAAGTGAGCCGCCACTTAAATTATAGCCAATAATTTTGTTGTAATTTGTTCCGCTTGTTACCGTTATGCTTTGAAGTAATGTGACAGTGTTTTGTACCGGTACATTATTGGAACCGGTAATTCCGCCAACACCATAAGTACTACGGACAACGCTGCCTGTAATGGTTCCGGCAACATAACAATTTCGTATTATGCCGAAAGAAGCATATCCGGTAATACCGCCTACTTCATCTGTTCCTGTAATGTTGGCAATAACATAACAATTTTGAATGGTGCCATTTATTATGTTGCTTCCGGCAATACCGCCGACTTCGATATCGGTTCCGGTTATACTGCCTGTTACAAAACAGTTTTCGATTGTTCCCTCATTGTCTCCGGCAATACCGCCAACATTTCTGACACCTGTAATATTGACATTCACTAACCCCAGATTTCTTACAACTCCCTCCGGACTTACAAAACAGAACATACCTTGATATCCTGCTGAGCTTGCCGCAATTGTCATTCCGGTGATCGTTTTTCCGTTGCCGTTAAATGTTCCTGAGAAACCTGTTGCTAAGTCGCCAATGCGCGTCCAGTTACCTTGCGTCAATGTAATGTTATTCATCAAACGGTAATGAGCCGAAGTCGACCAGTTCGCGCCATTGTATGTTCCGCGCCCCACTGCGCGAAGATCTGTCTCGTTGTTAATAAGGAAGGGATCGGCTGCTGTGCCTGAGCCGAATTTTGAAACCAGTCTTCCCAAATCCGTACCTGTGCCGATATAGTAAGTATCGCCAATCGCCCGTGTTACGCTAACATTAGAAGAAATGAAATTACCGAGTGTGAATTTCGCAACGTCCGTCGCTGTAAGTGTATAACCTGCTGCCGCCTGTATTACCTGTTTATTTAGCCACCAGTTAATGACAGTGTCCATGACGGCGTTTTCGCTTCTTAAATTAAGCGTTCCAACAGTGCCTGTAAACGCGCCAAGAGTAATGTTTGCGTTAGAGATGGCAGATGACGCGTTTAATCTAATATTTCCAACTGCCGCGTTTCCGGACAAATTAAATATTGTCGCTGAATTAATAAAAAGATCAACAGGAGAATTTCCGGTTATGCTGCCGCCTGTTATTGCTGCTGTAGCGCCTGAATTAATTAATACACCGCCCGATAAATCACTTCCGCCTGCCCATGTTGTCGTGTTTCCTGTGATGGTTCCGCCTGACATTACAAAACGGGAATTTGCTCCTTCAATAACTATTACATCCCTTGATGTTGTGTGTCCTGTTATTTTTGAGCCGCTTTGCATTGTCAATGTTCCGTTTTGAACATATAAAAGTGACATTGAACCTCCGGGGATTCCAACAAGCGTAATATTGTTTCCAAGTGTGAGGCTTACGCCGCTTGTCATGAAGAACATATAAACGCTTGCAGCTCCATTGTATTGAATGATTCGCTCGTTTGCGGCTCCTGTTTCTGAACTAACAAGCGTAATATTAACGCCTGCCGTACTTAATGTTCTCGCTCCTAGCGTCTGGTTTTCCAATAGCGTTACTGTGTAATTGCCTGCCGTTGTAATGGAATTAAACGCGGCGTCAAGGTTTGCGTGGTATATAGTTGTAGTGCCGCTTGTAACCGTAACAGTGCCTAAAAAATCCCAGCCTGCATACAAGGTTATATCTTTACTTACAATCGAATCAAAATCATAAAGCGTAGATAAAGCCGCATCTGCGTACCAGTCCATAAACGTGTAGCCTGCGCGTGTCGGATTTACTGGGCGGACAGCTTTCCCGCCGTGAATAACAGGAATAGAGTCGCTTAAACCGCCATAGCCGTGATCAAAAATAACATTATGCAGATTACTGTTAAATATAGTATCGGTAAACTCGACGGTAAACACACTCGTCATATTTTGATAAACATGCAGAACATCACGGCGTACAATATCGGCATGGTTTATTCTTGATAGGGTAGTAGTAACAAAGTAATAACCTGAAACTAAATCTCTTGAACTTGTATTCACGCCCTGAGTTAAGGTCACAATAGTTCCGACAAGAGTGCCGTTTGTTTGTGTTATTGCTAATTGCGCGGAAATAACGGAAGGAATCGTTATCTCCCACCTGAATGTTCCGGTGCCAGAGTCGATAATTGAGTACAGTCTTAGAATATGAGCCTCAGGAATTCCCGCAGTAACGGATATTTCAATCTCGCCCTTTGCGATAGGAACACCTGCGCTAAGATGCGCTGTTACTGCAACCTTGTAATCTCCCGCGTCAAGCTGAATGGGATCGGATAAATTATTAATGCTGCGCGTATCCGAAAAAACCGCCGTCCCCGCTTTTGTTATCGCTATTTCAAACGTGCCTGTAAAAGAAGACCAGTCCGTATTCTGCGGCAGAATTGTGCGCGAAGACGAAATCTCGTCGATATAGATCGAAAGAGAGCCTTTGCCTTCCGGTAATGTTCTTTCGCCAATATTTATATCATCAGAACAGGAGATTAATAAAAAGAGATTAACCACGAATAATGCGACGAGGTTAGTGGTAAAATTCTTCTCCTCTTTTTTCCCTCTCATCTCTTCTCACTGTTCCCAAATCGCGAACAACGTAAGCGCACCGTTGCCTGTATACACCTGATTCGCCGTATACGTTGTACCTGAACCGTTAGCCGCAGTGTTCCAGCGCAGGAAAGTAAAGCCTGCTCTTGTCGGGACAAGGTGAGTTATATAAGCATCATATCCGTTCGCTTTGATGAAATTTACGGGCATTCCGGTAACGCCATCGCCGTTTGTGTTATAGGTAATCGCGAATTCCGCAATTAAAGCTGAACCTGTAGCCGAAGCTGTGGAAACCCTGTTGTTGGTTCCGTTGCCTCCGGCAGTGCCGGCTCCTCCGCCTGCGCCGCCTGCGCCGCTTCGATTGGCTCCTGAGTTGTCAGCGTTAGAACCGGCAGCGCCTGCGACAACGCCTGCTCCGCCATTACCGCGATTGCCGCCGGGATTTGCGCCTATAGTTACAGCGCCGCCGCCGCCGCCGCCGCCACCGCCGCCGCCGCCAAAGCCGCCAGCTCCGACAGCATTGCCTGCAGCTCCGCCGCCGCCGCCGCCGCCGCCACCGCCGCCGCCGCGAGTTCCATCGCCGCCGCCGCCGCCGCCGCCTGCTCCCTGAGAGCCGCCTGCGCCGCCTGTCGCAGTTACGGTAATTGTGTCTAGCACTAATAATGTTCCTGCGGCGGTTGAACTGCCTCCGGCAGTACCTGCTGCGCCGGCTCTGCCATCGTTAGCAGTCGTACCGCCGCCTGCAACGGCTGCGCCGCCTGTGCCGCCAAGTCCGCCGCCTGCGCCATTAGTGCCTATACCGGCTCCGCCGCCGCCGCCGCCGCCTCCGCCGCCGCCGCCGGGACCTGTATTTGAACCGCCTGCATTATGTCCTCTGCCGCCGCTTCCTGCCGCTCCGCCGGCTCCGCCTGTAGCATTTAACGCGCCTGCGCCGCGAAGAATTAAAGTGCTGCCGGAAACCAGTTGTATCGCGGCAGTGCCTCCTGTCGCTCCGTCACCGCCAGTAGTCGGTGTATTGGGAGTACCTACTCCGGTACCTCCAGCCGCTCCCGCGCTTCCCGTAACAGTTAGCGTAACTCCAGCAGGAATATAAATCGTAACCGTACCGGAAATAACCAGATCGCTTGCCGTCATGCTGGACGTAACCTGATAATTTCCCGCGCTTACATTTCCGCTGGAAGGCAATTGTGTCCAGCCTGACCAATACGGGTCGGCTTCGGTTAACTGGAATTGATATTGTATAGTCGCGGTATTACCGTTATTCGCCGTAACTGTTGCGCGTCTTCCGTTAATTGTTATGGTTCCGTCAAGACCGCCTGTAAATGTATAGCCTTGTGACGCTGTGAGCGTAACAGCCGCCGTATACCTTGTGTTTGCCGCGGACGGATTTGCCGCTGGCGACCATGTTACAGCGCTTGCGGTAAACATTCCCGTACCGGTTGAAATTGTCGCCGTAGTAGTGCGGTTTGCGTTTCTAGCTGGAACAGATACATCGACACCGGCATTTTTAACGCGGAAAACCAGCCTTCCCATATTCGCACCTTCGCTGCCTAGCATGTGTGTAGGAAGTATCGGCTGTGACGCAAGACTTACTGTCCATGAGTAGAAGTTCCCAAGCGTGAATCTTGTTATATCTGTTGAAGTGAGCGTGTAGCCGCTTGCCGCTTGTATTGTTTGTTTGCCTGTCCACACATTTGCAGCGCCGTTCACGTCATTATGGGCTCGCAGATGAAGCGATCCGACACTGCCTGAAAAAGCGCCTGTCAGATTAATTATCGAGTTTGTACTATTGTCGTTGTTCAGCATAAGCACTCCGATCTGCGCGTTCCCTGACATGTTAAATACAGGAGTTACATCAACAAAAATATCATGCGGTGAATTTCCTGTGATACTGCCTCCGTTTATAGTAATGGCAGAGCCGGTATTAGCCAAAATACCGCCTGAAATACTGTTGTCTGTGCTGCTGATTGTTGAATTTCCGGTAATGCTGCCGCCGTTCATAACAAAGCGGGCATTTGCGCCTGTTATAGTAATAGTACTGCTGTTATTGGATGTTGTGTGTCCGGTTACTCTTGAGCCTGATTCCATCGTCAATGTTCCGGCTTCAACTCTTAATAAATTTGAGGTTCCGTTATTGATTCCAACAAGCGTTATATTATTTCCAAGCGTCAGGCTTGATGTTGCGCTGTTCAACATGAACATTCGGGCATTAGCAGCACCGTTGTATTGAATGGTGCGTTCAATGCCTGAGCCGATCAACGTAATATTTTGACTAGCGGCATTGAGCGTCCGCGCTCCAAGTGTCTGGTTTGTTAAAAGCGTTACGGTGTAATCTCCGGATTGCGTATCGATTTCGTTTAACGCAGTAGTAAGATCCGCGTACCCAAGAGTTGATCCGCCGCTTGTGACATTAACTGTAACGGCAACCAATCGTCCCATGTCGCTCGCTGTACTGCCGATTGAATGAGCCGGAGTGATTGCCTGTAACGCGCCTGCAGCCGTTGAGTAAAAGTTCCCGGGCGGGAATTTCGCAATGTCAGAGCGTGTAAGCGTATGACCGCTTGCCGCTTGTATCACTTGCTTACCTTCCCACCAGTTGATAGCTGTGTTTAAAACACTTGTGTCACTTCGCAGATGTAGAGAGGCTACATTGCCTGTAAACGCGCCAAGGGTAATGCTTGCGTTAGAGCTTGCTGAGGACGCGTTTAATCTTATGTTTCCGACTTGTGCGTTTCCTGATAAATTAAATGTTGTTATAGAATCAACATAAATATCAACAGGCGAATTTCCTGTGATGCTTCCGCCTGTTATTGTCGCTGTTGCGTTTGCGTTAATAAATACACCGCCCGATAAATTACTTCCGCCTGTCCATGTTGTCGTATTTCCTGTGATGGTTCCGCCGTTCATAACAAAACGCGAGCTTGTGCCTTCTACAACTATTACATCCATAGATGTAGAGTGCCCGGTTATTTTTGAGCCGTTGTTCATTGTCAATATTCCGTTTTGAACATAAAGAAGCTGCATTGCACCGCCGTTGATTCCAACCAGAGTAATATTGTTTCCAAGGGTGAGGTTTACGCCGTTCGTCATGAAGAACATTCTATCGTTTGCTTGACCATTGTATTGAATTGTGCGTTCGCCTGTCTCTGAACCTGCAAAGATAATATTGATCCCGGCTGTATCCAACCTTCGCGCTCCCAGTGTTTGATTCGATAAAACAGTTACCGTGTAATTTCCCGCAGTTGTAATTGAATCAAGAGCGTCTGTAAGATCGGGATAAGGCGTTGTTACGCCGCCTGAGGTAACAGTTACCGATCCCCATCTCGCGTACAGCGTTACATCAACACTTACAATCGAATCAAAATCATAAAGCGTAGTTAGACTTGAGTCTGTGTACCAGTCCATGAACGCGTAACCTGTGCGTGTCGGAACAGAAGGACGCGCTGCCTTATTGCCGTGAATAACAGGCTGCGTTGAACTCAAGCCGTCATGTGTATGATCAAAGGTAACGGTGTGCAGATTGCTGTTAAACATCGCGTCAGGAAAATTAATTGTAAAACCGCTTGTCATATTTTGATAAACATGCAGAACATCACGGCGGATAATATCCGCGCGATTTGCCCTGGATAGGGTAGTAGTAACAAAGTAATAACCTGAAACTAAATCTCTTGAACCTGTGTTCGCTCCCTGTGATAAATTTTCTACAACGCCGACAAGAGCGCCGTTTGTTTGTGTTATTGCTAATTGCGCGGAAGTAACGGAAGGAATTGTTATCTCCCACCTGAATGTTCCGGTGCCGGAGTCGATAATTGAGTACAGCCTTAGAATATGAGCCTCAGGAATTCCAGCAGTAACGGATATATCAATCTCGCCCTTTGCGATAGGAACACCTGCGCTAAGATGCGCTGTTACCGCAACCTTGTAATCTCCCGCGTCAAGCTGAATGGGATCAGATAAATTATTTATGCTGCGCGTATCCGAAAAAACCGCCGTCCCCGCTTTCGTTATCGCTATTTCAAACGTGCCGGAAAAAGAAGACCAGTCAGTATTCTGCGGCAGAATTGTGCGCGAAGAAGAAATCTCGTCAAGACGAATCGAAAGAGAGCCTTTGCCTTCCGGTAATATTTTTTCGCCAATATTTATATCATCAGAACAGGAGAGTAATGTAAAAATAAGGTAAAGAAAAAGAAGACCTCTCGCAGAGACGCAGAGACGCAAAGAACGCAGAGTCGTTGTTTGAAAGATTTTCTTATCCTTCATCTCTTCCTCCGCGTTCTCTGCGCCTTTGCGCCTTGGCGTGATTCTCTTTTCTCATATTACGGTACCACGTTAAACGTTACATTTTTACTGTAAGGAACTCCGTTTACGAAAACAGTCAGCGATAGTATCTTGTCATTGCCAATTAGGTTTACTCTTATGTCATCGCTTTTAAGTTCAACAGTATTTGTAAAGCTTAAATCATGTCCGCCGTGGCTCCAGATGATGTTTGTATATGTCTGACCTGCGGGAGGAGTCGCTGTTATTGTAATACCTGTTTGCTGGCCTGAAGCGCCTGAACGTGAAAAACTTAAACCTGTGGGAATATTCGGCGCGTTATCTGTAATACGCTCAAAAGTGATGCTGAAGATTTGGTTCGCTCTCCAGTCGGCGGTTAAGGTAATATTTGCCGTCACGGTGTTGGCTGCAAAATTCCACGCAGCTGCTCCGTTCAGCCAGCCGTAGAAACCAAAGCCCGCTCTTGTCGGGTTGGACGCGGGAGCCGAGGCAAGCTGTCCGCTTCGCACGATCTGCGCGGACGGCGTATACGATCCTCCGTTACTGTTAAATGAAACGGCGTAAAAAGTAATTCCGTTAGTGCTTCTTGAGTGTGTTCCCGCTAAGTAATCATTGTTTTCCGCGGTACGGGCGTACCAATAATATGTTTCGGCTATAATCGGCATAATGGAAAACGCGGGACTTGTCTGCCATGTTAATTCCGAAAGAGATGCGCTCGCGTTTGTGCTGATTGCGTATTCAACATTCTGTCCTGTTGCAGGAGTCGCGGGGGCGGCGGCTGTGTATGAATTGCCGCTTACAAAAGACGGATTTTGCGAAGTAACAGCGACTCCGGCTGCTTTCGTTATGCTCAGCTGATTTGTAGTCGCGCGGATCGCGCTGTTATTGTAAATAATGATAACAGGCACATTGTTATGATCAGACCTTGATAATGTTGAATTATTCGCGGGCGTTGTCGTAATGTTATTCGCGGCAAACTGCGCAAGAGGGACAGCAAGAGTTGTAGCGTCATTATAGGTAAGCGTTACACTCAGCCCTGTTAAGTTAAGAGCCTGCCCATGAGTGTAATTTAAATTTGAAGGCTGAGATGTTGTCGCGATACTTGTAACGGCTTTTGGTTCGGTTTGGAATATTCGTGATAATACGAGAGCAGAGCCTGAATTGCTGACAATACTTGTAGAAGCGGCATTGCCGTTAATACTGACATTCGCTCCGGCAAGACTTGTTGAAAAAGCGTAATTCGCGTTGGCTGTAAGCGTTACAGTTGCCGTATAATCGTTGCCGTTTTGGAAAGTTCCTGTGAATGACGCGCCGTTTCTAAGCCATGATACTGTTGCAGTATAATGCCCCGTGGAAAAGACTACGGAAGACGGCATTAAATTAGCCGACGGACTCGTTACGGAAACAGCGGCGCTTGTGATTTGCGCGGGAGTTATATTTACTAAAATACCGGCGGGGGAGGGCTGAGTCAGCGTATAGTTAGGAGCTGAGATTCCTGTTAAAGAGACATTTGCGGTAACCTGTTTATTGTTTCCGACATCGGCGTTTACTATTGTTCCGTTTCCAAGCATAAACGCTACTGTGTCGGATGTTTCTACGCCCTGTAAAGTACCGCCTGATAAAACAACGGTTGTTGAGCCGTCGTATTCACGATTAGCCGCGGTTACCCCTGTGATCGTAATTGTTTTTGGATTTACAGTAAGTATATTTGTATTCGCTCTTATCACCGCGCTGTTGTCGTAAATTACAGAAATAAAATTGTTGTTATTTGACAATCTGGAAACATGAACGCCTGCGGCGGGAGAAGTCGTAATTTTATTTGCCGTGAACTGCGCAAGCGGTACAAGTTCCGTCGTGGTGTCATTGTAAGTCAGAGTAACAGAGAGCCCTGTTAAATTAAGCGTCTCGCCGTGAGTGTAATTTAAATTTGAAGGCTGTGATGTAACAGAGATACCCGTAACAACCTTAGCCGCCGTTTGGAACGCGCGTGACAATACAAGAGTCGTTCCATTATTGCTGACAATACTTGTATCGGCGGCGCTACCGTTGATACTCGCTTCCATGAGACTGCCTGCGAAAGCGTAATTTTCATTCGCGCTAAGAGTAATTGCCGCCGTGTATTCATTTCCGTTTAAGAATGTACCGCTGAATGAAGCGCCGTTCAGCCGCCACGTCACTGTTGCCGAGTAATGCCCTGTGGAAAACGCCGTAGTCGGCGGAGTTACGCCTGCCGCCGGAGCCATTACAGTAACCGAAGCCATTGTAATCAGCGAAGGAGTGATATTTACCAAAACGCTTGCGGGAGTCAGAGGAGTCAGAGTATAGTTGGAAGCCGCGCTTCCCGTTAACGTTATGTTTGTTGAAACATGTTTGTCGTTTCCGACACCGGCGCTTTCCAGTGTGCCGCTTCCAAGAGAAAACCCGACATTGCCCTCGTCGAATGCTTCAATGCCATGTAAAGTTCCTCCGTCAAGAGCAACGGATATCGAATTGTTGAAAGGACGGGTTACCGCGTTTACGCCTGTAATGGTAATTATTTTCGGATGCACCGTAAGGTTATTTGAATTTGCACGTAACAAGGCGCTGTTGTTATAAATTACCGTTATAAAATTATTGTTATGTGACAATCTGGAAATCTGAGCGCCTGAGGCAGGAACAGTTGTAATATCAAAATCCAAAAATCCGCTTGCGGGAACATCTGCAGTTGTCGCGTCATCGTACGTGAGGCGCACAGCAAGCCCCGGCAGATTGACAGGATTCCCGTGCGTATATATTAGATTGTCAGGCTGCGAAATAATTGATATACCCGTAACAGATTTGCTGCTTGTCGGCGGGAATGTATAGACAAGAGTCGCCGTTTCTCCGTTGTTTGTAACTTCCGCGTTATGCCCGTTGATAGCCGCTGTTTCAAGACCGCCTGTAAACGTATAGTTTGTATTCACAGTCAGCGTAATTGAAACAGTGTACACGACACTGCCTAAAAATTGGCTGTTGACGGGATCCCATGTTACCGCGCTGACTGTATAATTGCTGCCCGCGTTTACCATCGTACTTGGAATCTGTCCGACAACAGGCGCTGTAATAGTTAATTCTGCGGAAGAAATAATCCGGCGTTCAATAACTAAACTTGCGTTTGTTTCCGCCTTTACGCCTCCCGCGGAAATTTCAATACGATGATTGTTATACGCCGCCGAATAATTTAAAACAGCTTCGTTAGATACGCTTGTGTAAATTCCTTTTATGCCGAAATTTTCAGGAGTAATTTCGATGTCGCTTGTTCCATCAGTATAAACCAATGTAACGATCAACCCGCTTAAATCGAGGTGTTCTCCGTGAATATAATTCATCTTTGAAGGCTGGCTTACAATCGTGACGCTTTGTACATCTTTTACCATTGTCGCCGGAAAAAGATATGAAAGCGTTAGCGTCGATCCTGTGTTGTTAATAACCGACGCAGTTAACGTATCGTTAATTGCCGCGTTTAAATCTGATTTAGCGAATACATGATGAGAAGCTGCCGTAAGAATGATTGTTGCCGAATACTGATGTCCGCCAAGGAACGGATCGTGATTCGGACTCCATAAAATCGATCCTGCGGTGTAATTATTGTCTTCCGGTACTACGGCAGTTGTATTCGGAGCAACACCTTTTACAGGAATTTCGATATAAACATTTACATCAGGAATCACAGCCGCGTAAAAATCCGTCCATTTCGCGAAGAGCGTTAAATCGTTTTCAGGTATTGCGGAAAAATTCCACTCATTCGTAAAATAATTGTTATCGGTAAACCAGCCCAAAAATTCTTCCTCGCCTTTTTGAGGATCGGCAGGTCTGCTAATTCTTGCGCCCCTGTACACAGTTTGATTGGGAACATCAGAGCCGCCGTTACTTTCAAAAGTGATTTTTTTTGGTTTAAGAGCTTCATCAATAAAAGGATTTTCACAAGTGATAAAAACAAGAGGACAGGCAGCGAGGAAGGAGATAATGAGAAAATATGAAAATCTCTTTATATAAAATTGTTTCATACTCATTTTTTGGAGAGAATGCCCCCCCTCATTCCTGTATAAATAATCATAATATGGAATAAACATGAAAAAAAAGCGTTTTTTTGCCAAAAGGAGTAGAATGCGGTTGAAACGGCGTAAAATGCAGCTATTTTAGTTAAAATCTAAATCCTGCGGCTACAGCTCCGCCGAAAATGAACGGATAGCCGCCTCTGATAGACGGTTCAAGAAAAAAGGTCTTTCCAAATAAAAAACGCCAGCCAAACGACAACCCGGCGGAGAACAAACCGAATTCGGCAGGGAGGGCGATACCGTATTCACTAGGAAAGAATATCGCCGGTCCTCCTGTTAGCTGAAGAAACGGACCTTTGTTCGCGGCTCCTTTGAAAAGATAGAAACGAAAGAGAAAATGCAATTCCAATACGTTAAGTTCGTTTTGTTCATCAAACAGAAAAACGCCTTTAATTCCGATTGAAGCTTTTTTCCCGTAAGCGAACGTAAATCCCGCTCCGTAAGAAAAAGTCTGCTTGCTGTACAACGCAATTTCCGCGCTCGGGCTAAGCCAAAATTCTCCTTTCTCGGGAGGCGGTATAAAATATCCGTCATCCTCCTGCGCGGACAGGGAAGAACAGAAAAATAAAAACAGAACAACTGCTATAATCTTTATATGCTCTCTGTTCATTAAAATCTCGCTCCTATGCCTAAAAACGGACGGAAATATCCGTAATGATCAATCGAAATAAACTGCGGACAATCTATTCCGGCTTCGATATAAAAATGACGCATAACAAGCGCGAAGAAAGAGACGCCAATATTAAGATGAAAAATATCAAGTTTGGGTATTGCGTCGTTTTGCGTGTTGGAAAGAAGAGAAACGCCTGCGCCGAAACGGAAGTTAAGCGCCATTCTGCTGGAGTCTGAATTGTTTTTGAAACGTATCTGTCCAAGAAGATTAATAGTAATTGAAATTAAATGCTCGCTTTGATTTAGCATCGCGTCATCAACCATTTGCCATGAAGCGCCTAATTCCAATCCGGGGTTTATAAACCCGAGCCCTGCGAAAACAAAACCGACCCGCGCCTCGGCGGCGGCAAGAGACATATTTCCGCCTGAGAAAAGGTATGCGTTGTAAACAGGAAAAAGAGGCGTCCAATAAACGCCTGCGAAAATATCAAATTTGTACGGTCCTATAGATAAACTTTCCGATCCGAGAATTGTTTGCTCAGCTTTTAACACTTCAAATTCCGTCCATTCTGTTACCGGGATAGGGACGTCTAAATAATCATGCGGAATAACCTGATAACGGTAATTTCCCGGCGGAAGCGTTACTTCAATAAATTCATCTTCTGTAAACCCCTGAAAGAAATTTGAGTATCTTCTGTTTTCGTATTTTTCAATAATTACTTGATAACGCATCGCGTATTCGTCTCCTACCCACGTAAGACGCTGAATATAACGAACATCAACACGATAATTTACATCCTGCGCGGCTAACGGATAAAGAGAAAATAAACCACAGAGGACACAGAGGAACACAGAGTTATTTAATACAACATTTATCTTCTCTCTGAAAAACTCTGTGGTAAAATTAATTTTGGAGCGTTCATTGACCATAAAGCACCCCGGGATCATTTTTCTGTACGGGGCGCGGAGCGGGTACATCCATCGTAAAAGAATTTTCTCCTGTTCTTCCGCGCCTTTCTATCGAACCGTAAGCGTTTCTGTTTATCGCTTCGACCTGCCAATAAAAAACGCCGCGCCCTAAAATGCTGATGTCGTTTAACGTCCATCTTGTTTCTGTTACTGTTACGCGGTTAATTTCACGCTGTCCCGAAGGCGTTCGCTGTAATATTGTAACAAAGTACGCGTTCGCGCCCTGCACCGGCGCCCAGCTAAAGACAATGTTACGCGCCGCTCTTAATTGATCAATCCCGAATACATGTCCGTTCGCGGGCTGGCGGTTTGCCGGAGCTGTAAACGGCGGCGGCGGTTCAGGTTCGGCGGCAATTTCAATTACTTCCGGTTCAGATGCAGCCGCCTGATTTATTGCCTGTTCAATCGCTTCTGTTCGTTCGCTATCAAAAACTGTAAGCCGTCCTGAAGCAAGAACCGCGTTTTCGTGAACAAACCGCCAATTCCAATTCCCTGTGTCCAGCGTTTTTTCCAAAGAGGTGATTTTAGAATCAAGATCGTTAAATTGTGAAACATCACGGCTGAAATCTCTGTCGGCGGCTATTTCCATGCGCAATGTATCTTCACTTTGAAAATTGATACGGTTCCACGAAAAATTTACCGGAATTGCCTTCTCTGTAAATTTCTCATAACGCGCGTTAAAATGCGGCTGCGTTACCACTAATGAAGGAAGTATTACTTCCGCGCCTTCATTGTTAAGAGAGAGCTGTTCTCCCGACGCTATTTCTCTGCTGGTTTCTCCTTCGATGAATGTCACTGTTCCTTCGTTTACCTGTATTGCCGTTCCTTCGTTTGAAGCGGAAGCTGTAATTGAGGTTCCTGCTGTTGTTTCGACTATGCGTCCGTTCATGTTAAGCTGAAGCGGCGTAAACCCCTGATTAACGCTTTCTTCAGTAACGGTAATTCCGATGCTTCCTTCGCTCAATTCGATTTGCAGACCTTCGCCGTTAGGTGATAATTGTATGCGTATCAGCGTATTTTCGCCGATATCAAGCTGCTGTCCTTCGATATTCAATGTAGCTGCCGATAATTCCGCTACGCGTATTAAATCGCCGAGATACACAGGCGATTCAACCATAAGCCTGTCCCAGAGAACTCTGTCAGCGATTCGCCTTTGAACTGTGTTGTTTTTTACGGTGATTGTGCCTATAGGTTCTACATTTTGCAGATTTATTGTTTGAAATAAATCGAGCCTGAAAAGATTTAAGAAATAGCCGACTATAGAAAGACATAACAGTATTACAAGAAAATCCCGGAAGCGAAAACCGGTTTTAACAGGTTCTATGTACCGGGGTTTTACCCTTTGAACAGTCGTCATTTTTCTTTTTTCTCACCACCGATTTTATATTTTTTTTCATCGGCATTAACATCTACATTAACTAAATCAGGAGCTTCTATGCCGAGAAGTTTACGCACAGCCGCAAGCGTCTGCGGTCCTCTATCAGTGCCTGAAGGACCTACAACCGCGAATATGCGCACAGGTTTTTCCTTTCCTTTGACGGTTACGGAAGGCATTTCTTCGGTAATAAAATATTTGTGAACAAAATTATATGTGTCTTCCGAAATTAAAATATCAGCTTTAAGAGGCTTTGTTAATGATTCAATGCGCGAAGCTAGATTTACAGGATCGCCGATTACCGTGTATTCCATTCTTTGATCGCTTCCTAATTGTCCCGCTGTTACAACTCCCGTATTGATGCCGCAGCCGATTTGAATCTGCGGATCGCTTAAATCGCCTTTTCTGCGGTTCTTGTTCATTTCGTATAACGCTTTGCGCATCATAAGAGCGGCTTTAACGCAGGCGATCGCGTCTTTCGCGGGGCTTCCTGTTGTGAATGACGTTCCCCAATGCGCCATAACCGCGTCGCCGATAAATTTATCAATTGTGCCGCCTGTTTTCTCAACGCAGTCGATCATTTGTGTAAAGTATTCGTTTAACCAGTGAACAATGCGGTTTGACGCGTCTTCTCCGAATATATTTGTAAAACTTTCGGATTTTTCCGTAAAGCCGCGGATATCGGAAAAGAAAATTGTAGCGTGTTTTGGAAGCCCTCCGGGTTTAATCTGATTACGCATAGCTTTAATCGCTATTTCCTTATTTGTAAATCTTCCGAAGATTTGCAGCGCCGAAGTCATCTTCTGAAAACTTGCGGTTAACACTCCGATTTCATCGCGTCCTTTTGGTTTCAAATCTATATCGAACTCGCCGCCTTCGATTTTACGCGCGGCTGCCGCGAGAATTTTCAGCGGAATTGAAATGCTTTTTGCGAAAAACCAGATGAACATTACAGAAAGAGCAAGAACCGCCGCCGTAAGATAAATATTGCGCCTTGTTGTCGCTTCGATTCCTTCAAAAACTTTTTTATGTTCTATATTTGTTATTACTGTGCATCCTCCGATATTTAATTTGGTATACGCTAAAAATTGCGTTACTCCGTCATCTGTTTCGATAAGAGATTGTCTGCTTTTTTGTACGCTTACTTGTATATCGCGGATATAATCCTGATCCGATACATTTACGGTGTTTCTAATATTCGCTATGTCGCTGTGAATTAAAATATCGCCTTTGCCGTTTATTAACCATGATCTGTTTACGCCGCTTCCGAAAGATGTGTTTAAATTTTCAGGCGAAAATAAAACAAAAGCGTTTGAATTATCAAAGCCGCTTTCTTTGTCGCCAGGGAAAAACATCGCGATTAAATGAAAAGTAAAATGAGGAGCCGCGTTTAATACGATTGTTTCGCCAGCGCTTGCGCGCTCCGGCATTTCCGCGTGATTTTCGAGAAAATGTCGAACAAGGTTTGAATTAATATCATGCGTTAAAAAAAACCGTTCGTTAATGAATAAATTATTTTCATTATGGCGCGAAAATGAAATAGCCGTTATGCGCGGATTTTGTTTGAAAAAATATTCGCTTGAGCTTTGCGTAAGGTAACTGTTGCCGGCTAACGAATTGATTGAATTAATAAATATAAGAGTATCGGAACGCATTTTGTTGAGAGTTTCTTCAGCTTCCATTGACGAGCGGCGGTTTGTTTCAAAATTACTGTCTTCCGCCGCTATTTGCAAATCCTGCCTGACTAACCACGAAACAAGAGCCGTAATTGATCCGAGAGAAACAATGACAATTAAGGTAACTATGGAAACAAGTTTGAAGCCTATTGAAAAGATCGAATTTCCTTCGTTATTCCGCCTGTTTTTGCGCTGTGAACCGGCGGACTTTTCAGGTTTTTGATATTCAGACGATATTATTTGATACTGAGCCACATCATTAGATGAGACATCATTAGTTATAATTTTATTGTCCACAATCTACCTAACCTTAAAAAAAATATATAATACTCCAAATTTAATTATATTGAAGAAAAAAAGTAAAAAAAGCTGTTTTCGGTGTTATGGAGTAGAATGCGCTTGAAACGGCGTAAAAAGCTCTTGAAACAGTGTAGAATGCAAGATAAATCAAAAATTAGAGGCTTTTTATAGGTTAAAATGATAAAATGGCGGATATTAATGTGCTGATCTGCGACGATATACGAAACGAAGCCCTGAAACTTGAAAAGCTGATAAAGCAGGCTGGTTTTGACGCTGATATTCGTTATTTTGAGAAAGGTTCGGATCTGCTTGAATACATAAAAACAGGCGCGCGTATTGACGTTTGTTTTCTTGATATTATTATGCCGGAAATGAACGGCATTGAGCTCGCTAAAAACATGAGGGACGCGAATTTTAAAGGCAAGATTGTTTTTCTGACTTCATCCAATGATTACGGAGTTGAATCATATCAGGTAAAAGCGTACTTCTATTTGTTAAAACCGGTTAGCAAAGAAGATATTAAGCGGTTGTTAGATGAAATTAAATACGCTCCTCCTGCTGATAATTCACTGAAGCGTCAATCGCAGTTAAAGCAAGGCGGAATAAAAGTTGAAACAAGAAATATGACAAGGCTTATTACTTTTAATGAAATTTCTTATGTAGAAGTGATAAATAAAAATGTTTTTTTTCGTTTATTGGACGGAAGCGATATAGTGATATTCGCCTCACTGAGCGAATTAATGCCGCAGTTGATCGCGGACGGGCGCTTTGCTCAATGCCACAGATCTTTTGTGGTTAATATGGACGCTATTATGCAAATCAGCGGTAAAGAGATTTTTTTACAGTGCGGCAGAAAAACTTTTATATCAAGAGGTTATAAAGAGTTCAGCAATCAGTATTTGAAACATATATTCGATGGTGAAAAAAACTTAAAAAAATAAAGGAAGACGCGTAAATTATGCTGTGGGAATTATTAATATCTATAATGTCTGCTTTCTCTATAGTCCTGACTTTTATGTCGTTTGTAATATGCCTGCATCATAAATTTCCGCTGCCTGTTACAATTTCTGTTTTTACAGGATATACAATAATACTTCTTGTAATAAACTTTATTACAGACTATATTTCTAAACTTCCGATTCCTCCGGGATGGGCTTTTATACCTTTAGTGCTGATATTATTCAAAGGTCATGTTTTACAAAAAATATTTTTACTCTTTTCTCAGCTTTTTATATCTTTGGGAATTATTTTATTTTTCAGTATGCTGTACGGTTTTTTTCTTCCCTACGGAAGCAATCAAATATTTTTATTAATGTTGATAACAGTAGTGCTGGTTTTTTCCGTTTATATCATTTTAATGGTTAAATTCGGAAAACAATTATTAAAAAGATTTTTTGAAGGCGGAAGCAAAGCTCAATGGACGCTTTACATGGTTTCAACTTTGGTCGCGCATACAGCCGTTTTTATTTTATGGAGACTGCATCATCAAAATAATTTAACGCATTTTTTCGCTTTAATATTTATCGTTTGGAGTTTTGTCATTTTGTGTTACGCGATAATAAATACCCACGAAAAAGCAAAACGAAAATATGAGGCTGATTTCGCGCGTGATATTATTGCCACAGGCAGGGATTATTATCAAAAAATGAGTGAACAATTTGACGCGCTCAGGATAATGAAGCACGATTATAAGTTTCATCTTAACGCGGCTATTGATATGCTTCGCAGAGGCGAAGTAGAAAAAAGCGATGAATATTTGAGCAGCCTTCAAAATCAATTATTGGAAAAAGAAATGCCCAATTACTGCGATAATCATGTTATCAATTCCCTAATTTCCGATTACGCGATAAAGTGCGGGAAGTTGAATATTGATTTGGATGTTTCCGTATCGTCTATGAATAAATTTTCAATACCGAATTATGAAATGTGCATTGTTCTCGGCAATCTTCTTGAGAATGCCGTAGAAGCCTGTCAAAAAATGCAAAATCAGGAAAGCAATAACAAGCAGATTAAACTGGTTATTAAACCCAAAGGAGAACAGCTCGCTTTCAAAATAAGCAATACTTTTGACGGCAAAGTCGTGAAGGACGGAGAAAAATATGTCAGTACAAAAAAGGGAGCCGAAAGCGGATTAGGGCTTGAAAGCATTGCCGCGGTAATCCAGCATTACGGTGAAATGTTTCATATTGAGCATGACAGCGAATGGTTTAACGTATACGTGCTTTGGAAGTAACGATTCATTCGCTCCGCCTTTAAAACTACCGGCTATTACCTTCTATCTGTTATCTTCTTCCCCTTGACTTTATGTAGGTTATTCCCTACACTGTATATATGGAATACGAAGTTGCCGAAACAGAAACCTGTAAAAATTGGCGTGAAAATCTGCGAGATAAGCAGGCAAAGCGCAAGATTCAAGCAAGAATAGATCGA
>Ga0209755_10002717_pt1 | contig 23664 bp, 17 predicted proteins | sample TergutCo191P1_FD_187301 | JGI IMG/M metagenome (GOLD analysis project Ga0209755, IMG submission 187301) | Cornitermes sp. P1 segment gut microbial communities from Petit-Saut dam, French Guiana - Co191P1 (SPAdes) (version 2) | ecosystem: Host-associated > Arthropoda: Insects > Digestive system... | reverse complement strand
TACCGCGGCTCTTGATACTGTAGAAAAAGAACTATTAGGCGCAAGCACCAATCATGGCAAGCGTATTGCGGTTCTTTGCGCTAAAATGGGAAAATTACTTGGAAAAAACAATGAAGAAATAATGGGCTTAACCAACTGTGCGCTGTTACATGACAATGCCCTCACCGAATATATTCTTGCGTCACGCGAAGGCGGCCATTATGATTCAACCATGAAAAAACACTGCGAATACGGCCAGCGGAATGTCGACTCATTGCTGTTTAATTCTAACATAAAGGATTTTATTCTTTACCATCATGAACGGGCTGACGGAAAAGGGCCGTACGGAATTCATGAAGGAGAAGGACCTGTAGAAGCGGAGCTGATAGCCGCAGCCGACTCGATTGATGTCACCTATCATCTGCAAACATTGAAAGCGGATAAAATCGATTCTGTCCGCCAAACTATAAAAAACGATATCGGAAAAAAATACAGCAAGACAGCGGCGGAAGCAATGCTTGAAATCCTGAATTTACAAACGCTCGAATCTCTCAAAGACGATGTAATAAATAAAACTACTGAAACTTTTTTACCAGCGTGGAATGTAGACATAGAAGATAAAATTGTTTTTAATTTTGTAAGTTTTATTACAAGGATCATTGACTATAAATCCGCTTTCACCAAACATCATTCAACCGGCATCGCGAACATGGCATGGTATATGAGCGGATATTATAATTATAATCAGACAGAAAGAGCAAAATTATATCTTGCGGCAGCCCTGCATGATCTCGGAAAACTGGAAACTCCGACAGAGATTTTGGAAAAACCCGGAAAACTGACAAATGAAGAATTTATTATTATTAAAGAGCATGTGCGCAAAACATGGGAACTTTTAAAAGACATCAATGACTTTGAAGATATATGCGCATGGGCTTCCAATCATCATGAAAAATTAAACGGAACAGGTTATCCTTTCGGCAAAAAAGCCGGTGAGCTTGATTTTAATTCAAGGCTTATGGTCTGCATTGACATATATCAGGCGGTCAGCGAAAAGCGCCCGTATCATCCGCTGCGGGATCTTAATTCTGTATTGCAGATAATGTATGAAATGGCAGATAACGGCGGAATAGACAGATACATTGTAAATGATATTGCAATAGCCATGAAACCGTATGACAGCATCGATCTGCCATGCCCTGCCCTGTCCGCCTGATTTTAAATTAACCGCTGCCGAGAATATAACTGACATTATCCAGTTCCGTCATTTGAGTATAAAGCGGAGGATTGTCTCCGGAATTTTTTTTATCAAAATCAACAAGGACAATAAATAACGAATTGACAAGTTCCGCAAAAACTTTTAAGTTATTCGGTAAATTGTTAACGGTCATTTCACGGTATAACCTGTCGGGAGCGCGGGTGTCGGATTTAATATTGGTTTTTATGGCGTGCACTCCGTTGCGAACTGTCTGCACAAAACGGGAACAGGCGGCAACCTGTCTGTATAAATCATCCAGCTTAAAACCTGAATAACGATACAATTCAAGTTTCTCCGTAAAAAGTTCAACATAATTCCATGTTCTTTCATCAAGATAAAGCTGTAAAATATAAGGGCGCAAAACCCGGTTTGCGATATTTAAATGAAAATGATAACTGCATCGTTCAATAATTTTTACTACTTCAGTATCTTTAATCAAATCCATATTAATCTCCGCTGTTTTCCGGGAGATTTGAATCTGCAAGCGCTCTTTCTATCGCGGCTATCAGGATATCGGGTTTTACCGGTTTTGTCAGCACATCCGCAACGCCGGAATTTCTCGCCTTATTATTGAACTCCTGTCCGGAATTACCGCTTACTATTATAACCGGCGTTTCGGCAAAAGTCGGTATCTTTTTTAAATCGCTTAAGAACTCAAACCCTGATATATTCGGCATTTCGATATCCAAAAGAATAACATCTGCGCTGTTTCTGATAAGAAAAGCAATGGCTTCCGAGGCTGATTTAACAACCCTCAGGTCATATTGCGGCACTAAAATGCTTTTAAACTCGCTTAACTGCTGTAAATTGTCATCAATTCCCAGAACAATCTTTTTTTCACTCATAATTTACCCTCCTGGAAAAAAATAGTTACTTTTCTACTAATATTTAACTATGAATAATGATAAAAATCAAGTAAAATATTATTTATAACACATATTGAGGGTTTTAATGACTGGCGATAGAAAGAACAGCGTTTTAATTGTTGACGATGAAAGGATCAACCTTGATCTTATGGTCAAAATCCTAAGCTCTGAATACACGGTTTATATGACTAAAAACGGCGCTTCCTGCATAGAAATGGCAAACGAGTTATTGCCGGATATAATTTTACTGGATATTATAATGCCGGACATGGACGGTTATGAAGTTCTCAAGAGATTAAAAGATTCCGAAAAGACGCAGCAGATTCCGGTTATCATTATAACGGGCCTTGATAATGTTGAAAATGAGGAAAAGGGACTTGCCCTTCAGGCTGCAGATTACATTCATAAACCTTTAAGCTCCGTAATTGTTAAATTAAGGGTTCGCAATCAAATTCAAATTGTTAATCAAATCAGAGCGATAAAAAAGTACACTTATGAAGTTGCAGCCGCGGAAGAAAGAAGCAAATTTTTCGCGAAAATGAGTCATGAAATGCGAACCCCGCTTAATGCCGTAATCGGCCTTTCAGAGATGACGCTGGAAGGATGTTCGCTTGAAGAAGAAGCTAAAGAAAACATTTCAAAAGTTTGCAATGCGGGTACATCTCTTCTCCACATGGTTAACGACATTCTTGATATTTCCAAATTAGAAGCGGGCAAATTCAACCTTGTCCCTATCGAGTACAGTCTTCCATGTATGATTAACGATACTGTTACGCAATGTATTCTTTTAAAAGAAAAAAAACCGATTAATTTCGTTTTGGATATAGATGAAAATATTCCTCTTCTTCTTTTCGGCGATGATCAAAGAATTAAACAAATTTTGAATAACCTATTATCCAACGCGTTCAAATACACAAAGGAAGGAACGGTAGATCTGATAATTAATTATGAGAAAGATAATCCTGCCTATGAAGATGATACAATTGGATTGATATTTACCGTCAAAGATACCGGTATCGGCATTCTAAAAGAAAATTTGGGAACAATTTTTTCCGATTATGAAAGGATGGATGTTGAGACTAACAGAAAAATAACAGGCACAGGATTGGGTCTTTCAATTACAAGAATGTTAGTTGACACGATGAACGGTAAAATTTCAATAGACACTCAATACGGCAAAGGTTCCAGTTTTACGGTAAAGCTGCCGCAAAAGGTTGTATCCCCCGAAATAATCGGGTGTGATGTCGTTAAAAGCCTGAAGAATTTTCAATATTCGGCAGGAAAGCATAATATTAAATCGAGGCATACACTTACCAGTCTGCCGTACGCGCGGATTTTAATTGTTGACGATATATGCACCAACCTTGATGTCGCGAAGGGCATGATGAAACCGTACAGAATGAAAGTTGACTGCGTAACAAGCGGTCAGGAAGCTGTTGACGCCATTCGGAATGAAAAAGAAAAATACAACGCCATTTTAATGGATCAGATGATGCCGGAAATGGACGGCATTGAAGCGACGCGGATCATCCGTGAAGAAATCGGCACGGAATACGCCAGAACAATTCCGATTATCGCTTTTACGGCAAATGCCTTGCACGGCAACGAAGAAATGTTTTTAAGCAAAGGTTTCAACGCGTTTATCACCAAACCGCTTGAGTTCAACCGGCTTGACGCGATAATTCAGCAATGGATAAGGGACGAAGAGCAGGAAAAATTATACGAAGAAAGCAAAGCGTCAATGGACGAAGAATCTTTATTCAATACCCGCTCCGGATCTGACAGACGTTCAGGGGTTAACAGGCGGAAAAGGGAAGACCGCCGTTTGTTTGAAGAAAGAATCGAGGGAATAGACATACGCAAAGCATTGGAGCGTTTTAACGGCGACAGAAGCACTCTCTATCAGGTTTTAAATTCGTTTGCAGCTAACACCCGTCTTCTTCTTGAATCCATGAAAGATATAAATAAAGAAAACCTTAACATTTACGCTATAAATGTTCACGGCGTTAAAAGTTCCTGCAGAGGCATCAGCGCCGAAAAAGCCGGAATGCAGGCTGAAGATCTGGAAAAAGCGGCCAAATCCGGAAACCTTGATTATGTAACAGAAAATAATCCGCTGCTAATCAGCAATATATTAAGACTCATAGACAATATAGAAATTGCCGTTTTTTCAGGAACCGAAAAGCAAGAGAAGCAAAAAAAAGACAAACCGGACGCCGAAACGCTGAAAAAACTCCGCGAGGCCTGCAATATATACAAAATAGAAGATATCGAGGCGGCGATGAACGAAATAGAATTATTTGAATATACAGATGATGACGGGCTCTCATTCTGGCTTCGTGAAAATGTAATCAATATGAATTATATGCAAATTGCGGACAAATTATCCGGAGCGGTATAAAATGAAGAAAATAAAAAAACTACTTTTTACTTTCTTCATTATTTCTTTGTTTTTATCATGCGGTAAACCCGCAATATCGCAGCAGGACAGCGTATCAAAATTTAACTCATTCAGAGAAGTGCCGGGCATAACAAATGAAGAAATAAAAGCGATTGAAAGTCTTCAGAAAGAAATTACGCATTTCGTTTATGGAATGCCGCAAAGCACAGAAGCGTTTGTGGATACAAACGGTGAAATCAGGGGGTTTTCCGCCCTCTATTGCAAATGGATGTCAGAGATTTTCGGCATAAAGTTCCGCCCGCAGTTGTTTGACTGGCTGACTCTGCTTGCCGGCCTTGATTCGGGCGACATCTCTTTTACCGGTGAGTTGACGGCAAACGATGAGCGCCGGAGTATTTACCACATGACAACTGATATAGCCTCCCGTCAATTAAAATATTTTAGTTTAAGAAAAAGCCGTCATATTGATGAAATTATGAGCGAACGTCCGTTGAAATGCGGCTTTATAGAAGGCACCTCAACAATCAACACCATTACCGCGGAACTTGTAAATGGCGCTTATGAAACAGTTCTTTTGAAGGATGTAAGCCTTGTTCATGAGGCGCTCACAAGCAGACTAATCGACGTATTTTATTACACCGCTACGATAGAAGCAAATTTTATCGAACACAGCGAAATTGTCTCTCATGATTTCTATCCATTAATATACCGCCCTGTTTCATTAACTACAAAAGATGACGCGTTAAAACCAATAATTGACGTAATGGAAAAAATACTGGAAAACGGCGGCTTGCGTTATCTGACAGAGCTATATAACAAAGGCGCGCAGGAATATCTTATTTATAAATTTCAAGTACAGCTTACTGATACAGAACGTGAATTTATTATCAAGAATCCAAAAATAAATATAGCGGTTGATCCAAATAATTATCCCAACAATTTTTTCGACAAACGTGAAAAAAAATGGAAAGGTATTTTTATTGATATTCTTGATGAAATGACAAAATTTACAGGATTAAATTTTGTCAGGATTAATAATGAAAACGCGAATATCTCTGAAATAAATAATATGTTATTAAACGGAGAAGCCGCGATAGCACCGGCATTAATTCAATTAGTCGATCATAATGATAATTTTTTATGGCCGGAGATAACGCAGATTACCGATAATTTCGCTTTGATATCAAACACCGATTTTCCGGACAAAAAAACTAATGAGGTTACATATGTAAAGGTAGGGCTTGTAGAAAATACCGATTATGCTTTGATTTTTACAAAATGGTTTCAGAATCACATGAATACCGTATTATATAAAAGTATTGATGAAGCTTTTAACGCCCTGCAGAGCGGTGAGATAGATCTGCTGATGGCAACGCAGAAAAGGCTTCTGTATCTGACTCACTATCTGGAACTGCCGAATTATAAAACAAATGTCGTTTTTAATTATACCGCCAATTATAAATTCGCGTTTAACGCGGAACAGGAAATTTTGTGTTCGATTTTCAATAAAGCGCTTAGCTCAATTGATATGTGGAGTATTTCGGAAAAATGGGCTCGTCAAACATACGATTACAGGATTAAGCTTATTGAAGCGCGGCGCCCTTTGTTTCTAGGTTTGTCTGTATTGTTTTTGTGCGTACTTTCTCTTGTCGCAGTCCTCTTTATAAAAAGCCGGCTCTCCGGCATAATGCTTGAAAAACTTGTTGAAGTAAGAACGCGCGATCTGGAATTAAAAACTTCAATGATAATGACAATACTGGACGCGTCCCCCGATTTTATTTTCTGCAAAGATTTGGAATCGCGTTATACGCAATGCAGTAAAAGCACGATAGATCTTTTCAATATTGACTCTAATGACATAATCGGAAAAACCGACGCGGATATTTTTATATTTTCTCATAATAAGATGAATAAATATATAAATGAAGACAAAAAAATAATAAAAAATAAAGAACCTATTATCACCGAAGAAGAGATAACATTACAGAATGACAGCGGACAAATCATTTTTCTTGAAACAGTCAAAACTCCTTTAATACAAAACGGCGCGGTAATAGGAATTATGGGCATATCGCGCAATATAACAAAACGAAAAAAAATAGAGAGCGATCTTGAGATACAAACAACAACTCTCAACGCTCTTTTCGATTCAATACCAGATTTAATATTTACTCTTGATAAAAATCTGCGTTTTACGCAATGCAATAAGAAATTTCTTAATCATTTCGGTTTAAAAAGAGAAGATTTAATCGGCAGAGATGAAGACGCATTGAATTTTTCTCAGGAATACACAGATGAGCACAACAAAGAAAATCGCAAAGTAATTGATGAATGTAAAACATTAATATTCGAAGAATTTGTTCCGGGCGCTGACGGAACAACTCCGTTTTTCGAAACAATAAAATCGCCGCTTTTACTTAACGACACAAATATAGGCCTTCTTGGCATAGCGCGCGATATCACAAAACGCAAAGAGATGGAAGAGAAAGCGCTTGCCGCTTCTTATACTAAATCGGCTTTTCTCGCGAATATGAGCCACGAAATCAGAACGCCGATGAACAGCATAATGGGATTTTCGGAATTGGCAATGGATAGTGATAATATTTATAAAATTAAAGATTATCTTGGAAAAATAACAACAAATTCCGAATGGCTTTTGCAGATTATAAACAATATTCTCGATATTTCAAAAATTGAATCCGGAAAGATGGAACTGGAAAGAATTCCTTTTGATATGCATGACCTTTTTATAAGCTGCAGAACGCTGATACTTCCCAAAGCACAGGAAAAAGGATTGGTTTTACATTTTTACACAGAGCCAAGTTTAGGCAAAATTCCGTTAGGCGATCCTACACGACTCCGCCAGGTATTTATAAACTTTCTTTCCAATGCCGTAAAATTTACTAATTCGGGAATTGTAAAACTGTTTTCAAAGATAATTAATTCAACTCAAAACACATTAACAATGCACTTTGAAATTAAAGATTCCGGAATCGGCATGACACCGGAGCAGATAGAAAGAATTTTTATTCCTTTTATGCAGGCAGAATCCGGAACAACGCGCAAATACGGCGGCACCGGGCTTGGTCTTTCAATAGCCAAAGATATAATTGAAATGATGGGCGGAAAAATTCTTGTTGAAAGCACTCCTAAAGTCGGCACAATAATAAGTTTTGATCTTGTCTTTGAAACAATTGATAAAAACGCAGATAGTGTGCGTGAAAAAATATTGAATCATGTAGAATTGGAAAAACCGTCATTCCACGGCGAAATTTTATTATGCGAAGACAATATAATGAATCAGGAAGTTATCAGCGAGCACTTGTCAAGAGTAGGATTAAAAACTGTTATTGCCGAAAACGGTAAAATCGGCGTTGAAATGGTGGAAAACCGCCAAAAAAACAATGAAAAGCAATTTGATTTGATTTTTATGGATATTCATATGCCCGTAATGGACGGAATTGAAGCATCCTTAAAAATAATTCAGCTTAATTTAGGCATTCCGATAGTCGCGATGACAGCTAACATTATGTCAACCGACAGAGAAATTTACACTCAAAGCGGGATGAGCGGCTGTATTGGCAAGCCGTTTACATCACAGGAATTATGGCATTGTTTATTAAAATATTTAACACCGCTTGATAAAACAGATACAAATATTAACGCAAGAAACGAAGCAAGTAATGATTTCGATAAAAAAATTCAAATATTATTTGTAAAAGATAATAAGTCAAAATTCAGCGAATTTATTAAAGCGCTGGAAGATAATGATATTAAACTTGCGCACAGAATCGCTCATACATTAAAAAGCAACGCGGGTCAAATAGGAAAAACAATTCTTCAGCAGGCAGCCGCGGTTATAGAAAGCAGGCTGGCGGACGGCAAAAATAATGTTACAAGCGAACAGATGAAAAATTTAGAAATAGAATTAAACATAGTTATTAATGAATTAACTCCTCTGCTTGAAGAACAGGAATTTAAATCAGAAAAAGCGGAAGTTCAACCGCTGGATTTTGAAAGTATAAAAGAAATATTTACCAAACTTGAGCCGCTTTTAAAAACAGGTAATTCAGAATGTATGAATTATTTAGAATCTCTTAATTATATTCCCGGAAGCGATATTATAATTCAACATATGGATAATTATGAATTCAGCAAAGCGTTATCAGAACTTGAAATTCTTAAAAACGCTTATATGAAAAAATAGCATTATTAAACTACATAAAAAAATAATTATACTTTAAAATAAGAAAAAAAATCGCGTTATGTGTAATATTATTTATCTTGACATTAAAATATAAACATGGGAATATTATTTTATAATGTAAAGAGGAAGTATAAATAATGATTAACACCGAAGCATATAAAATTTGGGCTCCTGATAATTCTTGTTGGACAGAATGGGCGAAACCAGTATTATTCCGGAAATCGCAAAATTACGCGCCTGATTCATTTATACTGAAAATACATAACATCTGCTGGTTGAATAACTTTAATCGGAATACGGCGGTTATTGTCGATCTTCCGGATGAAAAAAGCGTAGAAGAAAGCCTGGCGCTTGCGTACATGGGGTACCGGCCTGTGCCGTTATATAACGGCCGATGTTCACCTAACTCTAAAGATATGATAATTGACGTAAATAATTTGTCAAAAGCGCTTAATGCCGGAACAGATCAGCTTACCTCAATAAATATAAAAAACGACGCGCCGCCGGTGTTTATGATTGATTCAAGAAGAATGAAAGCATGGGGAAAAAGCCCCGGAATGTATGACAACCGCTGGTGTATTTTTCCGCAGGATATGCCACCGGCATCATTCCTTATTAAGCAAAATATAAATAATGTAATAGTGCGGACAGAACTGACAAAAACATTTTTCTTAAAAGTCTTTTATGAATATAAAATCCAGCAGGATTTATCGCATATTTTATTCAGGTATCAGGAAGCAGGAATCAATATACAGCTTTCATGCATGAAAAACTCCGATACGGATGATGGCAATGATGAAGTAAAAGATATAATTATTCCAAAACCGCCTCATTATAAAAGCATTTTTTATCGTTTTAATGTAACCATCGGACTTTCGAAAAATCCGGCCGGCGGATTTGGCAGACAAATTCCGGGAAAAAAAAACACCGCGGAAAACAGCGATAATTAACTTAATTTATCCAGCGCTCTCTGCACCCGCTCTATTGAACATTCAGCGCCTAATATTCTCAGCGACCCGAAGAGAGGCGGACTCACCCGGCTGCCTGTGATCGCAACCCGCAAAGGCATCATCAAATCGCCGAGCTTAACTTCGCGCTTTTCAGCTTCCGCTTTGATAAAGTTTTCCGCCTGCTCATCGTCAGGCATTTCGGCTAACACACGGGCAATATCTTTTCCAATCCGCAGAAGTTCAATCGTTTTAGCGAGATCGCACTTTTTTGGAATAAACTCTTCCACTGCGGGAACTTCCGGCTCTTTAAAAAGATAAGCGATCTTCTCCGGCACCTCGCTCAGAAAAACAAGCCTCTCCTTCACCAAAGTCATCGAGCTAATGAAAATATTCCGCTGCTCATCAGTCGGCTCTCTTCCTCCGCGCTTCTCTCCTTCTTTTTCAAAAAGCCCCGCGTCAATGGCGAATGGCAGACAAAGGGAAGCGAGTTTTTCATCGCTCATCATTCTGATATACTGCCCGTTGTACCATTCCAGTTTTTTATAATCAAAAACAGCGGGCGCTTTATTGAGTTTATCAATACTGAAACGTTGGGCAAGCTCTTCAAGAGTGTAAATATCTTTTCCCTCTTCGTAGGACGCGCCAAGAAGCGCGACATAATTAATCAGCGCGTCGGGAAGATAGCCCTGCCTTCGGAATTCATCAATGCTTGTAGCGCCGTGGCGTTTGGAAAGTTTTTTTCCGTCCTGCCCCATCACCATCGGAAGATGGCAGAACTCAGGAGGCGTCCAGCCGAAAGCTTTGTACATGATAACATGAAGCGGAGTTGAAGCAAGCCACTCCTGTGCGCGAAGCACATGGCTTATCTCCATCAAATGATCGTCAACTACATTCGCGAGATGGTAAGTAGGAAAGCCGTCTGATTTTAACAAAACAGGATCGGGGTTAACATCATCATTCTTCCATTCAATATCGCCAAGAAGATGGTCATGAAAGCGAGTACTCTCTCCAAGTGGAATTTTCAATCTTACTGTACAAGCCTCTCCTGAAGCGGCTCTTTTTGCGGCTTCCTCAGGATTGATACTTCTGCAAAAACGGTCATAACCGCTCTCAGCGGAGTGAGCCGCTTCTCTTTGAAGGCGCACTTCTTCAATTCTCTCTGCCGTACAGAAACAATAATATGCCTGCCCTTTATCAAGAAGCTCTTGCGCGTATTTTTTATATAGAGCAGAACGCTCCGACTGGATATACGGGCTGAATTGACCGCCGACATCAGGGCCTTCATCCCACTTAAACCTGAGCCAGTCAAACGTATCGTAAAGGTTTTTTACATAACTTTCATCGGAACGGGTTCTGTCGGTATCCTCCAGACGAAGGATAAATTTACCATCTTTTGAGCGTGCAAAAAGATAATTAAAAAGCGCTGTCCTGATTCCTCCTACATGCTGAAGCCCTGTCGGAGAAGGCGCGTAGCGTACTCGTATTTTCATGAGATATATAGTATCATATTAAATATATAAATTAAAGAGTTCTCGCAGCAAAAGCAGCGTGCACAAAGGAGGCCAATATGGCAAAAAGCAAAAAAGAAAAACTCTCAGACAAATTATTCTTCAAATTGAAAAACTGCTGGGATGACATTGATAAAAAAACAGAAAAAGAGGTTGAAGAACTGGCTTCTTCATATAAGCAATTTCTGAATAACGGAAAAACCGAACGCGAATGTGTTGATGTTGTCTGCGCTCTGCTTGAAAAAAACGGTTTTACAAATATTGATACTATGAAAAATAAATCATTAAAAACAGGCATGAAGGTATATCAAAACATCAGAGGAAAATCCGTTCTTGCCGCTGTTATTGGAAAAAAACCTGTTATTGACGGATGCAATATTTTAGGCGCCCACATCGATTCTCCCCGTCTTGATTTAAAACAAAATCCGTTATACGAAGACTCAGACCTCGCGCTTTTTGATACTCACTACTACGGAGGCATCAAGAAGTACCAGTGGACAGCAATTCCGCTGGCAATGCACGGCGTTTTTGTGGATGAAGCGGGAAAAAAGACAGCGGTAAAAATCGGCGAAGATCCAAACGATCCGGTATTTACAATAACAGATCTTCTTCCTCATCTTGCGAGAGAGCAAATGGAGAAAAAAGCGTCGGTTGTCGTAGAAGGCGAAGATTTGGACATACTCGCGGGTTCCCGTCCTTATAATGATAAAGACGAAAAAGAAAAGGTCAAACTCTACCTGCTTGATTTATTAAACAAAAAGTTTGGCATAACAGAAAAAAGTTTTACAAGCGCGGAGATTGAGTTTGTTCCCGCATTTAAGGCAAGTGATGTCGGCTTTGATCGGAGCATGATCGGCTCATACGGACACGATGATCGCTGCTGCGCATGGCCAGCCGTACAGGCAATCCTCGCTCTCTCACAAGAGAAAACCGCTCCCGAAAAAACAGCCGTTTGTTATCTGTCAGACAAAGAGGAAACAGGCTCCGCGGGGAATACAGGCGCCCGCTCGCTCAACTTTGAAAATTTTCTCGCTTTGCTTTGCGCAGGTACACAGGCAGCTTACTCGCAGGTAGATTTGCGCATTTGCTTCTCGCGCTCTTCGATGTTATCCACCGATGTCAACGCGGCGTATGATCCGACTTATTCCGGCGTCTTTGACAAAAAAAATTCATCGAATCTTGGAAAAGGAATCGTGCTTGAAAAATACACAGGCTCCGGCGGCAAAGCCGGCGCAAGCGATGCCAACGCGGAATATGTCGCGAAGGTACAGGCAATTTTGAACAAGAATAATGTCCAGTGGCAGACAGGAGAGCTTGGCAAAGTAGACAAAGGCGGCGGCGGAACAATCGCTCTTTATGCCGCTAACCTTGGAATAGATGTTCTTGACTGCGGCATTCCTGTCCTGTCAATGCACTCCCCGTTTGAAGTGATCAGCAAGATCGATCTTTATACGACATACCGCGGGTATATCGCGTTTTTGAAGGACGCGTGAGTTTTCGGTTTTCCTGTAAAAAGCAGCTTTTTCACCGTTTTTCCGACATTCGCGAACCGCGAAAAAACGGCGATTTTGAAAAATGGATAAACTTTTTTCTTGAAGGCGTTGCTGTAACCGTAGCCGACGCGAAAAAAACTCTGATAAATATAAAAAAATTATTCGCGGCAGATGATAAAAAACTGGCAAACCTTGGACGCGCCCGCGATTCCGCAGAGATGGTTTTTACTATGTTTAAACGAAAACCCCTTTTAACAATTGCGGAAATAACCCGCCAAACAAAGCTTTCCAAACCAACAGCGATAAGCAGCGTAAATCATCTTATCGATCTTGGAATTATCATCAATAAGAGCGAGAAAAAGTGGGGGCAGATTTATTCATATAAGGGATATGCTAAATTAATCGGAATTGGGAAGGTTGTGTAGATGATATGCGTTATGTGCATTTTTATTTTTTCTGATACCGGACCGACATAGCGCGAACAGACGCAAGTAGAGTTTGCAGATCAGTATCGTCAAAAAAAGGAATAATCCCGGAAATTTCATTAGCAGCGGAGTTTGAAGATTTCCCCGGCTGGTCGCTGCCTGTTAGCAGATATTCCACCGTCACATTAAGGGCGTCCGCGATTAGAAACGCTTCATCCGCTCTGGGAATAATGTTCCTGTTTTTCCACGAAGAAAAAGTGCCCTTTGGGATATTGGTCTTCCGGTAAAGCCATTCAAAGCTGGTATCCTGCCTTTCAACCTCTTTTTTGACCATTTTCCAGAAGAATTCCACATTCATTTAATCATAATATGATAGATCAAGCTTCATTTGAATGAAATTTCTGTTGACTTATGTATGCAATTGAAATATAATGCTTTATATTGCATTTATTCGCATACATTATTTCTGGATTTTAATAATTCTATTGGTGGTTATACATTCTGTGATAAAGCAGGCGGGTTAAATTCAGAAATAAAATATTCTACCCGTGAAAAAACGGAAAGGAGGAAAATTTATGGAATACACAAAACCGGTTATTGTCGCACAGAACAACAAGAATGGTTCTTTTGCGGCGGGATGTCCTGAAAAGGACAATTGTAAAGGCGGCGGCTCAACGTCTACAAGTAGCGGTTGCAAAGCATGTGAACGTACAAAATAATTTTGTACAGTGAAACAACACTGCCGTTCTCAAGTTGGTTTGAGAGCGGCAATTTTAGGAATTAAAATGCTGTATCGTCAAAAATTCGACACCTTTATCAGAATATATGATGAAGTAGGATATATTACAAATAAAAGTAATTATAAAGATCATGTTACTGATAAATCCGGCGCTGTTTTTCTCAAAGCTCTCTCTCGAAATCCAAAAGAGTTACAAGAACTTGTGTCAGAAATAACCAGTGCTTATAAAAACGCCGATCCTTCAGTAATAGAACAAGATGTAAAAGATTTTTACAAATTGCTTGAAGAAGACGGCTTTATCGTTTCAGGTGAAAGTGCAGAAGAGCTTAATATAAAAGATATACGTTTTTCATATTCCGAACTCATTCCAAAAACAATTCGAGAAGATTTTACTCCTGATGTTTTTCGTGCAGACAGAGAAACTCAGGACTATCTTGAAAATCATTTTAAAAACAATCCACAGCTAACACAATTTCAGATAGAGCTTACCAGCCGCTGTAATGAAAGTTGTCTGCATTGCTACATTCCCCACGAATGTAAAACTGATGATATTGATCCGGCTCTCTTTTTTGATGTTCTTGATCAATGCCGTGATATGGGAGTTTTAAATCTGACTCTTTCAGGCGGCGAACCGATGTTACATCCTAAATTCTTATATTTTTTACGGAAAGCCAAAGAGTATGATTTCGCTATTAATATATTAAGCAATCTCACCTTGCTGAATGATGAATTTATTGCTGAAATGAAAGCAAACCGGCTTTCCAGTGTTCAGGTTTCATTGTACAGTATGACCGCCGGTATACATGATTCCATAACGCAGCTTCCCGGTTCATTTTATAAAACAAAAGATGCTATTCTAAAACTGATTGAAAATGACATCCCCTTACAAATAAGCTGCCCGGTAATGAAACAAAATAAAAATTGTTATGTTAATGTGGCGCAATGGGCAGAAGAAAATAAAGTCCGGGCCATTACCGATTATATAATGATGGCACGATACGATCACACAACAAGTAATCTTGACAACCGTCTTTCTCTTGAAGAAGTTGGAAATATTATTAATGATATAATTAATAACGATTCCGATTACAAGAAACGTCTTATTGAAGCTGATTTTACTGAGGTAGAAAAAAAAGATACAAGCGAAGAAATTCTTTGCGGTGTCTGCATTTCTTCATTGTGCATGGTAGCAAACGGTAATATTTATCCCTGCGCAGGTTGGCAGAATTATATTTGCGGAAATGTTAAGGAAAGTTCACTGTGTGAAATTTGGGATAATTCACCAAAAGTTAAATTCCTTCGAAGTTTACGAAAAAAAGATATGCCGGAATGTATTAACTGTACAGATCGTCACTTCTGCGCGGTATGTATGGTACGAAATGCTAACGAAGCCCCTGATGGAAACCCATTTAAAATCAACAAGCATTTTTGTAAAGTTGCCGCATTAAATCGAGAAATAGTTCTTGACTGGAAAGAAAAATTACTGGCTGAAAAATGATTGACAATCATGTCCACATCGGGCAGTATAAAGAGACCTATTATGACCCGTTTGAAATATTAGACATTGTGATGTCCGCAGGCATGGAAGGAATGTCTTTTTCGTCAACAAGCAGTTGTATAGACGATATACAGTATTCTGAGATAGAAAAAGAAATAACAATTTTTTTGTCTCAAATATCATATAATACAGAAATAATCCGTCCCTTTTTATGGTATATTCCAGATTATATTAATCAAAACATTAAAATAGAAGAATTTTTCACCGGTATTCCGTATAAAGGAATAAAAATACATCCGTATGCACAAAGCTGGGATTTAAATAATATAAGGCATATAGAAACCTTACACAGTCTTTTTGATTACGCAGGACGAAACACTAAGCCGGTATTAATTCATACCGGAAACAGCGGTATTGACAACGCGGACAGGTTTGAACTTTTTATAAACGAATACCGCAGTACAAAATGTATTCTTGCGCATTGCCGTCCGCTGGATATAACAATAAATCTACTAAATAAATATGATAATGCCTACTGTGATATTTCATTTACATCAAAAACCAATATACAAAAAATTATTTCCTCCGGTTTAAAAAATAAAATTATTTTGGGATCTGATTTTCCAATTACGCATTATTACGGAAATAACTATTCAAATTCAGGCGAAAATTCGTTAATTTCATTAAAAAATCAGTATGCTGTGGATATAGCAGGATGGAATATTGAAGAAATTTAAAATAAATTGACTGCTTTAACAACCTGTTGTATAATGAAATGCTAAGGAGGAAAATATGTCTATAATAATTAAAACTGTTGGGGATTTAAAAGAATATCGTTTCTTTGTACCTTCATATCAACGCGGTTACCGCTGGACAGAACACGAAGTAACTGCGTTACTTCAGGATGTAAAAGATTTTTCGACTGAAGGGAATAAACAATATTGCATACAGCCGCTTATTGTCAAACGCCGTGTTGACGGTGCGTATGAAGTAGTCGATGGACAACAACGTCTTACAACTATTTTTATTTTTATGAAAATTGCTGAAGAAAAAACTGAATATTCACCATTCACTATTGAATTTGAAACCAGAAAAAATAGCCAGACGTTTCTGCATGAACTTGCCCCCAGAGGAGATATCAATGATGATAACATTGATTACTTTCACATCACCAAAGCAAGAGAAACCATAAATCAATGGCTTGGGCTTGATAAAGATGGAAAAAGATTTATTGCGATTACTGATGTTTTTAAAAGATTTTTAGAATCTGTTATTTTTATCTGGTACGAAATGCCTGATGACAGTGATCCAATCGCTATGTTTACAAAAGTAAATTTGGGGAAGATACCGCTGACAAACGCTGAATTAATAAAAGCTTTGTTATTTAATAAAGACAATTTCACTGAAAGTATTATTAAACGGCAAGCTGAGATATCTAACGCATGGGACAGAATAGAACAGGGGTTACGCGATGATTCGTTCTGGTATTTTTTAAATGAGCAGGAGCAAAGCGGCACACGAATAGATATATTGTTCGAATTATTGGCAAAAGAATACAACAATGATATGGCTCTTAAGATTATCGCCGATCAAAATTATTTTTCTTTTAATGTTTTTTTTGCTGCTTTGAATCTTAAAACGGATAAAGAAGAATTTGTCATGAAGTTATGGGGTGAAATTGAAAAACTTTACGCTGAGTTCCGTGATTGGTATGCAGATTTGGATAAATATCACATTATTGGTTATCTCATTGCTTCCGGAGTTAATATTTTTGATATATCTAAACTGACACATGAAAAGCGCAAAAGCATCATTATAAAAGATTTGCTTGAAATTACAAGGAAAACAATACCTGGAAATCTGGATAAAGACGCTTTACAAAGAATATTTTATTACAATGATAAATACAAAATTCGCAAACTACTTTTATTATTTAACATTGCAACACTTGTATGTAAAAGTGAAAAACAACATAGATTTCCCTTTGATATTTACAAAAAGGAAAAATGGGATATCGAACATATACATGCGAATGCAGACGAAACCGATGAACCTGATGACTCATTGTGGAACTTAACATTATTGGATTATCATACAAATCGAAGTCCTGAATATGCAGCAAAAACTTTTAAAGAAAAACGCAAGGTTATTATTGATCGTGAAGCTAAAGGGTTGTTTGTTCCTCTATGCACAAAAAACGTATTTCAAAAAATATATTCTTCTGATATTAGCGATATGGAGGAATGGGGAAATCAAGATAAAACGGACTACATAAATGTTATAGAGCAAATTTTACAATCATTCTTTAATAAGGAGATCTAATTATGAGTGAAAAAAAACTTGACACATTATTTCAATTACTTGATACGTATAAAGTTGAAATTCCGATTGTTCAACGTGATTATGCGCAAGGCAGACAGGACGAACATACAAAAATGGTTAGAGAAATATTGTTAGCAGATATAAAATCTGCAATTCTGTATAAGACACAGCCTCTTGATTTAAATTTCGTATACGGCAAAGTAGAAAACAATAAATTTATCCCGATAGACGGACAGCAACGTCTGACGACCCTTTTTCTTCTTCACCTTTATGCGTTTTATAATGATGATTCCAAAACAAAACTTATGCTTAAATTTACTTACGAAACACGCTCAAGTTCAAGACGTTTTATAGAGGAATTAACTGAAAGACGCATTTCTGTTTTTACCTCCGCTCTATCACCGTCAAAAGAAATAGCAGACGCTGAGTGGTTTGTTTCTTCATGGAAACATGATCCCACGATACAATCTATACTTGTAATGCTTGATAAAATAAAAACCACATTTTCCGATATTGAAGATATAGCTGAGCGATTGCTAAATAATGAATATAAACCAATTGTATTTAAATTTTTAGATATGAAAGATCTTGGCATGGAAGATAGTTTATATATTAAACTTAATGCACGTGGAAAACCTCTAACATCATTTGAAAATTTTAAAGCCCGATTAATTGGCAGACTTGAAAAACTTTTACCAGACTTTGCCAGAAATTTTGAAAAATGTTTTGACGTTGAATGGGCTGATTTATTTTGGTTAAAAGGAAAAACAAAATTTGACCGGATTTATCTTGCTTTTTTCGGTATACTTTTAATGAATAAAGATATAATTCAAAATGATAATAATTGGTCAAATATGCTGGATTATGAAAATATTAATGAAGAAGTATTTCAGACAGCTTTTAATACATTAAATTTTCTTTTTGAAAATAAGAAAAGAGATGAAGTGCATAATTTTATCTTTAACACTCTTGATGATAAAACATATTCCCAGAGGGTTCTTTTCCACGCTGTTACTACATATTTGTATAAATCGAAAGGAATTGATACCGGCTCTTTTACTCAATGGCTACGAATAATAAAAAACCTTACGTTAAATTCCAGAATCGATACTTCAGATTCATATCGGCGCGCAATTGAGGGCATAAATAAATTTGCAGATAATTGGGACAATTTATTAGATTATTTTTCTTTGAATGGCGATATTCAAGGATTTAACGTCGAACAAAAAAAAGAAGAATGGCTTAAAGCTCATATTATTAAAAAAGATGAACTATTTGCCAATGCTATCTATGAAGCGGAAAAACATCCTTATTTTTACGGACAAATACGTTCTGCATTAAATTATGCAAAAAACGAAAGCGGCGAAGTATGCATGGAAACATTTTTATGTTATTGGAAAAAAATATCAGCGTTATTTGATGATGAAAAACCAAAACATGGGCGTTTATTAAGACAAGCTTTACTAACATTTGGGAATTATACATTGCCTGTAAGTGAATATCTAACATTATGTGTTGATGACCCAAACGAAAAAGCAAGTACGCCTAGTTTAAAAAGCCTTTTTTCTGCCAGCGGGGAAATCGTAAAAAAATTGCTTAATGCTCTAAACCCGGCAGATACAATTAAAGAGCAACTTGAATCTATCATAAAAAATTCAACTGTTTTAAAAAATGATTGGCGTTATTGTTTCATTAATTTTCCGGATTTATTTAAGTTGATGAGCGTCTCTCATTTAAGGTTACGCCTGGTAGTAGGAAATAATGAAATGATTATTGTCCCCAATAAAGCATCAACTGGATACAATTACGGGGTTTTTCTGTCTGCATTAAAGGAGTTGTTAATAACAAATGGATTGGAGGCGGCAAATTCATATATTATGGGTACATGGGCAGATCGTTTTTTAAGTATCAAAGGGTACCAAATATGGTTCAATAACGGAAAATTTATTTTTAAAGAATCAATTAAAGATGCCATTGTGTTTGAAACAAAAACGGATGATCCAATATCTGAGGCTATAAATTTTATTTTAACATGAGTTTTGGAATATTGCATATATATTGAGAAATTTCTGCTCTATCATGCTATGATAAACCAATAAGGTTATAATAAAACCATGGAAACAAGAAAAAACCTGCCAAGGGCGGTATTGGCGCGGATTTATTATATCGACAGGCAAATTGCTTCGGGGAAATACCCCAATAGCAATTATTTAGCACAGGAATATGAAGTAGGAACGGCTACAATCCACAGGGATATTGAGTATATGAGGGATATGCTGGGTGCGCCCATTGCCTACTGCGCAAAAAACCGAGGCTTTTATTACGAAAAAAAATCTTTCAGACTGCCTGCGCGGTTTGCCTCCGCAAATGACATGCTCGCTCTGGGAATGGCAAAATCATTGATCTCGCTTTATAAAGATACCCCGCTCTATGAATCGGCACAGCGTCTTTTGGATGATATAACAGCGCCTGTTTCACATGATGAAGCAGACAGTGTAAAACAAGCGGCATGGTATGAGAAGCGTATTATTGTACCGCCTGTCGCTTCGGCTCTTGTTAACGTTCAAACATGGGAAATAATAATTGACGCAATGAAAGAAAACAGGGTTGTAACTTTTGAATATAGAGGTACCTGGGATGAAAATTATAAATCCAGGCTTGTCCGTCCTTATCAGCTTCTTTTTGACAACGGAGTTTGGTATATCTACGGGTATTCGGAAGAACGTTTTGCGATACGTATCTTTTCACTTCAGCGAATGAAAAATGTTTCATTAACAAACGAAAGTTTTAAACTTCCCAAAGATTTTGATTATTGCGCGAAAAATGACGGAAGTTATTTTGGTATTTTTATCGGAGAAAAAAAGCGTTACAAGATCGAATTTTCTTCTAACGCTTCGATTGAAATTCAGGACAGAAAATGGGCTTCTGATCAAAAAATAAAAAACAAAAAAGACGGAGACGGAATAATAATGGAATTTTCCAGCACTCAATTGGAAAAAGTCTTATCATGGGTACTTTCATTCGGCACAAGTGCCCATCCCATTGAACCGCCTGAACTGGTCAACGGCTGGAAGAATAATATTTTAGAGTTACATAAGAAGGTAAAACAATGAATATAATCTTCTGGGATACAGAAACCAACGGACTTGAAAAACGTCACAGCGTCTTGTCAATCTCCGCTATAAAATGCTCTCTCGTTATTGAAGATGATAAAATAAACAGCGAAATAACAGACCGATATGAACGTTTTTATTTCCGCAAACCCGGCGAAGAAATCGGTGTAGAAGCGATTGAAGTGAATGGTTTAACAGACGAAGTAATATTACAAAAAAGAGAAAATGCCGGTTACCCTGAGAATTTCCGCAATGATATAAACTCATTTCGTCAGTTTTGCTCGGATACAGGGCATTTTATTGGTCATAATATTTATTATGATATCAAATATATTAATTTTTGGCTTCCAAATATTTTCTGTACAATGAGATCAAATACATATATTATTGGATTGAAGCAAAGAAATTGTCAGCCAAAATTTCCCTCATTGGAAGAAACTGCCGGTTTTTACGGCGTAGAATTTAATAAGAACGAATTACACGGCAGTATGTATGATTCGTTTATAACATATCAGGTATTTCTAAAAATGATTGAATTTAAAAAAACCAAAAAAATGGTATCCGCGTTCCTGGAAAAAAAATGAAATATATTTGATCATTCATCTTACCTCCCAACCTTATAAACCCTCAGCAGTTCCAAATAATCGTTACGCGACATTGCTTCTCCGCCGAGACTAATAAGGTGCGGCGTCGGAACCTGGCAGTCAATAAACACCGCTCCGTGTTCAAAGAGCGATTGGGCAAAACTTAAAAAAGCCGCTTTTGACGCGTTCGGCTTTTTTGAAAACATTGATTCGCCGATAAAAACTTTGCCTAACATAGAGCCGTAACAGCCGCCGACAAGTTCACCGTCCTGCCAGCACTCGGCGGAATGAGCCCAGCCGAGACGGTGCAACTCGTTATACGCTTCTATAATGTCATTGGATATCCATGTTCCGTTTTGGTTAGGGCGTATTGTTTGTGAACATCCTCTGATTACTCCGTCAAAGTTCCGATCGAATGTAATATCAAAAACATTATTTTTTAGGATTTTTTGCATCGAAGAAGAAATATGCAGTTTATCAGGAAAGATCAGGCAGCGCGGATCCGGCGACTGCCAGATAACAGGGTCTCCCTGATTATACCACGGGAAAATACCCTGCTCGTAAGCGGAAAGCAGCATTCCGGGCGAAAGATTTCCGCCGATAGCGATAATATCATCATCCCACTTTTTTGGATCGGAAAATGGAAAGTATTTTGTTTCATCAAGATACGGAAATTCAGGATCGGGACCAGGACAAAATTTCACAAGTAATCTCCGCAATCATAGAAATAATGATATTATGAACCGTTCAAACTTCACCTAACTCTCTGTGCCTCCGTGTCTCTGTGTGAAATTATTTCTTAATATTATTTCAGGTAACATCCATACAATATCCATCGCGCCAGTCGACAACGGCGTTTCCACCTTCGCTTAATCTGCCAAAGAGAACTTCATCAACAAAAAAACTCTTTATCTTGTCTTCAATTAATCTGCCTGCGTTGCGCGCTCCGAATTCTTTGCTGTACCCTTCTTCAGCAAGTTTGTTCACGCAGGTTTCCGTCACTGTAAGGGTTACATTCTTTTCGGCAAGCTGAGCGGTAAAGGCGTCAAGCTCCTTATTAACAATAGAAACCATTATGCCGCGTGACAGATGACCGAAGCTAACAACAGCGTCAAGCCTATTGCGAAATTCCGGAGTGAAGAGTTTTTCAATCGCGTCCCCGACAGCACTGTCATCAACAATTCGCTCTCCAAAGCCGATAAGACCCTTTCCGATATCTCTCGCGCCTGCGTTACTCGTCATGATTAAAATCACATTTCGGAAATCGGCTTTTCGTCCCTGATTGTCGGTCAATGTCGCATAGTCCATTATTTGCAGCAGAATGTTAAAAATATCGCCGTGAGCTTTTTCGATTTCGTCTAACAGCACCACCGCGTGAGGCTGCTTTCGTACAGCTTCCGTAAGCTGGCCGCCTTCTTCATAACCCACATATCCCGGCGAAGAGCCGATAAGACGGGAGACAGTATATTTCTCCTGATACTCGCTCATGTCAAAGCGAATCATCGAAATACCGAGGATATCGGCAAGCTGACGCGCCAATTCGGTTTTTCCGACGCCGGTGGGCCCCGCAAAGAGGAAATTCGCAACGGGTTTACCCTGCGCTCTGAAGCCTGCTCTTGAGCGTTTTACAGCTTTGACAACAGAGGCAACAGCTTCGTCTTGACCGAAAAGTCGCGTTTTAATTCTCGCTTCCAGTTCACGGAGCTTGTCTTTTTCACTTTCACCGACAGATCTTTCCGGAATACGGGCGATTTTGGAAACTACAGTTTCAATGACAGGCAAAGTAACATCTATTATTTTAATCTGCCCGTCCTGCTCCGCAGAAGATTCAAATTTTAACTCCTTACTGCCGGAGTCAGCCGCCGTGTTACCGCTGTCAGCGTGATCTTCTTTTTGCTTCTTGTAATTTTCAATGCGCATATAAGCGCCGGCTTCGTCAATCACATCGATGGCTTTATCGGGCAGGCGGCGCTCGGTGATAAACTGGGCGGAAAGACGCACTGCAGTTTCTATAACTTCGTCACAGTAGGTGACATGGTGGTAATCTTCATACTTGGATTTAATTCCATTGAGGATTTTTATCGCAGTCTCCTCGGAAGGCTCGTTTATATCAATCTTTTGAAAACGGCGCGACAGCGCGCGATCTTTATCGAAAAACTTTTTAAACTCTTCATGAGTTGTCGAGCCGATACAGCGAAGCTTGCCTGAAGTAAGCGCAGGCTTAAGCAGATTCGACGCGTCCAGCGCGCTGCCTGAAACAGCGCCTGCTCCGACAAGAGTGTGAATCTCATCAATAAAAAGAATCACTTTATCTTTCTTCA
>Ga0209755_10002716_pt1 | contig 23679 bp, 18 predicted proteins | sample TergutCo191P1_FD_187301 | JGI IMG/M metagenome (GOLD analysis project Ga0209755, IMG submission 187301) | Cornitermes sp. P1 segment gut microbial communities from Petit-Saut dam, French Guiana - Co191P1 (SPAdes) (version 2) | ecosystem: Host-associated > Arthropoda: Insects > Digestive system... | reverse complement strand
GACAATACACACCAACCTGCCCGGAATGCGGCAAACCCGGCTGTGACGGCGACTGCGGACAATACACACCAACCTGCCCGGAATGCGGCGAACCCGGCTGTGACGGCGACTGCGGACAATACATCCCAACCTGCCTGGAATGCGGCGAACCCGGCTGTGACGGCGACTGCGGACAATACATCCCAACCTGCCCGGAATGCGGCGAACCTGGCTGTGACGGCGACTGCGGACAATACATCCCAACCTGCCCGGAATGCGGCGAGCCAGGCTGCGACGGCGGTTGCAACAATAATGACAATGGTGCCGATAAAATCCCCCTCCCGGATAGCGACGGAAACATCCCCGTACCCGGGGACAGCCTTGCCGACCAGCTTGCATGGCTGCGGCGCAATGCGGCAACCGGCACCCGGTATCTTTTGCTGGCAAACCGGAACGAAAACATTTCCCCTGAAGACGGAACACTGTACTACCCCGGCATTACCGACATCACAGTCATATTGCGAGGGAATGCCACAAGAACCATAAGCCTTTCAGAGACCGGACACCTCTTTACCGTGGGTTCCGGCGTTACAATGACACTTGACAGCGGTATTACCCTGGAAGGCAGAAACGACAACCACAGTTCCCTAGTAATGGTACGTGGCGGGGGTTTTCTGCACATGAACGCGGGGGCGGAAATTGTCGGCAATGCCCCTGACCCTACTTTTTCTCTACACACTGTTAATCCTAACGGGGGCGGGGTCCATGTTGCTTCCGGCGGAACGTTTGTCATGAACGGAGGAAGAATTTATGGCAATGCCACCAGTCATTTTCTTATATTTAGCGATGGTGCGTTCAGTGAACTTCAAACCCGTCATGGCGGCGGCGTGTACGTTGCTTCCGGTGGAATATTTAACATGCAAAATGGGGAAATATCAGGGAACAGCGCTAGGGGTGGCGGTACTGGTGGTGGTGTATACGTATCTGGAACCTTTTCAATGAACGGAGGAAAAATCTCTGACAACAATTCGGTGCTTAGTAGCGGTGCTGTACATATAGCCGACAATGGAATATTTACCATGCAAGATGGTGAGCTTGCCGGCAATACGGTTGGTGCCGGTGGTGGTATAGTAGGCATCATTGGCAACGGTATATTTATCATGCAGAGCGGGAAAATCTCTGGAAATACCGGCGGTGCAGTAAACATAACTGACAACGGGTCATTTATCATGCAAACTGGGGAAATTACGGACAATGTTGCTGGAAATCAGGCAGTGAACATTGCTGGCGATGGAATGTTTACCATGTACAATGGAATAATTACCGGTAACAGTGCTTTTAGAGAGGTGAATGTTATTGACAACGGATCATTTACGATGCACAGCGGTATTCTCTTGGGGCAGGGAGTGAATATTGTCAATCATGGAACATTCACTATGAAAGATGGAGAAATCTCTGGTAGTACCAATGACGGAGTGCAAATTGCAAACAATGGGACGTTTACCATGATAAACGGTAACATTTCCAATAATGCACGCAACGGGGTAAGGATTGCCAACAGCGGTTCATTTGCCATGCATTCGGGGGAAATCTCGAATAACGGCGACGAGGGTGTAGTGGTGTCTACGGCTCTTGGCCATTTTGCAATGTATGGCGGTACAATCACCGGCAATAGCCGCAGGGGTGTAAATGTTTCTGGTACTTTCACCATGCATAACGGCATTATTTCCAACAACAGAATAGATGGAGGAGGTCATCATGGCGGTGGCGGGGTGTTGGTAGGGGGCAGATTTGTAATGAAAGATGGAGAAATATCGGGCAATGTTGCCGGCCCCGGCTCCCAAATCCTTGGCGGCGGTGGGGTTCTCCTAATGTCCGGCGCATTTTACATGTACGGAGGTCTAATCTATAACAATACCGCAAAACGTGACGGTGGAAGCGTCTCGGGTGGGGGAGTTGGGATATTCACCGGCACGTTTACCATGCACAACGGAACCATCTCCAGTAATACCGTGATTAGCGGTGCTGGCGCCGCCGCCGCCGGTGCTGATGGTGGCGGGGTTGGGATAATAAACAACGGTACTTTTACCATGTATAACGGGACAATCTCCCACAATACAGCGACTGGCGACGGTCGTAGCAATGGAGGTGGCGGGGTATATTTGCTAACAGGAACATTCACTATGTATAATGGAACAATTTCCAATAATACCGTGAATGGCAATGACAGAACCAGAGGTGGTGGTGTGCTAGTGTCAGGGACAGGTACGACAGCTATATTCAACATGCATGACGGGGTTATATCAGGCAATACCGTAACCGGCATCAGCACTTTTTGCGGAGGTGGTGGGGTATTGAGTTTTGGAACCTTTCATATAAGCAACGGGGTTATCTACGGAAGTAATGCGGCAGAGGGGGTTAGAAACGTAACCACTACTGGCAATGGAGACGCATTATTCAGCGCTACTGCAATATCTCAACATGGCATATTTGACGCGGACGGTGAATTTGTGAAGGAAGGCTATTTAACCACCACGAACTATACCATACGGGTCAAAGATGGTGATTTGCAATAACACCACAAAAACACACGCTAAAGGAGCAGGACAATGGCGAAAGAAAACTTGGAAATACCCAAGAAGCTTATGATATGTCTTCGCAAAGAAGGCAGGAAGGGAAAAACCGGCACAATAAAAGCCCTGACCGAAATTCTAATGCCGAACCCGGCGGCGATGAATACAAAATGGCATGAGCCTGACACCCCACCAAAGAATTGGAAAGAATGGCCTTGGGATATATGTGTCGCCACAAAAGCAAAAGGGAAATTCATTGGCCTGTGTAGTTTCGGTGATATACCCGGCCCTATTAACAGCGGGCTGGAGTTTTTAGGAAACCAAAACTGCGACATTATTTTTTGCGCCTGCCGTACCAAGGGTGCCACCGTCCAGGCTGTTAGAAAAAAGGCAAAAAAGTTCGGCTACACCATTGTATGGACGAGTCCCTACGTGGATAACGCACCACCTAAAGATGAACCGACACAATGGCAGAAGTATCTAAACACGAAAAAGGCCAAACACCTAGAAGACTTTATTTGATGTTCCGATAGGATGATATTCCCCCAAAAAGTACTTCGCCGCGCTTGCAAAAAAAGCCAAACGCTTTTGGGAAACCCTGCCTATGCGGACGACAGGCTCCGCGTCTATGGACACCGGTATTTTCTGCCTTACAAATCGCCCAAGAGCCCCTTCTTTTTCTGTTCGGCTACGTATTCCGCATAGGCCCTGTCGTAGACGGCGATGTGGCCAAACACCCAGTCCTTTAGGGACCGGACAAACTTGTTGGGGACGAACGTTTCGCCTTCCTCAAAGTCGCGCGACGCGGACAGGATGTCCTTTACCAGAATGTCGTGCTGGATTTTGTGCTCCGCGGCCTTCGGGTAACCGATCCGTTCCAGAAGTTTCATTTCCTCCATCAGGTGAAAGCGGACGTACTCCGCAACGACGGCGCTTGAGCTTGCCGACATATTCGGCGGTCCGGGTGTTGAGCATAAAATCAAAGAGGTTCTTTCCCGGAAGACCTGTACCGCGCGCCGGAAACCGGCGTGCGGTACGATTTGATTTTCCCGGATATCGGAGAGGATGGGCGGCGAATGCCGTATCCGTGCGCAGGATCAAACGCGCCATATCCCGGTCGCGTCTATCGCCCGCAGGCTTTCGTCTATGTCCCCCAGCATGTTGACGTGTCCCATTTTGCGTTTTTCCTTTGCCTCCGCCTTGCCGTACAGGTGCAGTTTTCCCTTCGACAGAAGCGGCATGTAGGGTTCCAGGTTGTGCATTTGCTCGCGATCCATGTGGTCGCCCAGGATGTTGACCATGACCACCGGCGTGTGCAGGAGCGTCCGGCCCGGCGGCAAACCGCAAACCGCCCTTACGTGCTGCTCGAACTGGCTCGTTAAGCAGGCGTCAATGGTGTAGTGCCCGGAGTTGTGGGGCCGGGGCGCAATTTCGTTGATGTAGATTTCCTCGCCGGATTCCTCCGGAACCACGAACATCTCAACGGCCAGAACCCCTATGCTTCCCAGGCTCTCCGCTATTTTCAGCGCGTGGGTTACCGCGCGTTTTTCCAGCTCTCCGGATATACGCGCCGGAACGATGGTTTTGTGCAAAATGTTTTCAACGTGAATGTTTTCCGCCACCGGAAACACCGACGTTTCGCCACGGGTGTTGCGCGCCACGATTACCGAAATCTCCTTCGTGAACGGCATCCACTTTTCCAGAATGCATTCCCGGCTTTCGGCTATGGCCACGGCTTTCGGCAGGTCGTCCGGCGTTTTAAGAACGGCCTGGCCTTTGCCGTCGTAGCCGCCCATGGCGGTCTTCAGCACGCTTGGGTAGAAGACGTTTTTTCGCAGGGAGTCCGCGCCGTCGATAAGCCGGAATTCCGGAACCGGAATGCCCATTCCGGCGATGGCGGTTTTTTCCCTGTGGCGGTGCTGGCTTATCCGCAGCACCTCGCTTCCCTGCGGCAGATACGAGTGCCCCTCCAGATACTTAAGCGCGTCGTAGTCTATGTTTTCGAACTCGTAGGTGATTACGTTGCTGACCCCGGCCAGTTTTTTTATGGCCTCCATGTCGTTGTAGCTTGCGGTAATCTCAATGTCGGCTACCTGGCCGCAGGGGCAGTTCGGCGTGGGATCCAGAACCGCCACGTAGTAGCCCATGGCTTTGGCCGCCAGGCACATCATGCGGGCCAACTGACCGCCGCCTATAATCCCGACGGTTTTGTAAGGCGTTACAATCACGTCAAAGCTCGCTTTCCAGAACGGACTTCTCCATGGCGGCCTTTCTTTCCCGAAGCCGCCGGTGGATTTCGCCGTCGAACGCGCCCAGAATCTGCGCCGCCAGAAGACCGGCGTTGGTTGCGCCGGCCGCGCCAATGGCGACGGTCGCCACCGGAACGCCGCCCGGCATCTGCACGATGGAAAGCAGCGAATCCAGGCCGTTAAGCGCGTTGGACTGCACCGGAACGCCGATAACCGGAAGGCTGGTCTTGGCGGCAACCATGCCGGGCAGATGCGCCGCGCCGCCCGCCCCTGCGACAATCACCTTGAGTCCGCGGCCGGCGGCTTCCTGCGCGTACTTAAACATGTAGTCCGGCGTTCGGTGCGCCGACACCACTTTTTTCTCGTAGGGGATTTGCAGCTCGTCCAGCACAAGACACGCATGCCGCATGGTGTTCCAGTCGGAAACGCTGCCCATAATTACGCCAACGGATACTTCCATTTTTTGCTCCGGTTTTGCCGCCGCTTTTTCGCGGAAGCGCTAACACGCTATTTTTTCAACGTTGCTGCCGTAGTCCAGCAGGGGGAATTCGTCCAGGTACTGTTCCAGAACGCGTTTTTCGCCCTTGGGGAAGGACGTGAATTTCATCGAAGCCATTTTCCCCGTGCGAACAAGGCGGCAGGTCGGCGAAAGAATGGCGTTGCCAACCCGCAGACTGCACTCGGCGAATTCCGCGTTCAGCGACTCGTCCCCCGGAAACTCAAAGTTGCCGGGCGTAAACGAAAGCCCCCCTGCGGAAATATTGTGAACGTTGCCCGTAACAATGGACTTGCCCAAAAAGTTAGCGACAAGAAAACCGACGCGGTGCCAGGGTTCCACAATGTAGCGGTGGTACTGCCGTTTTTCGTTTACCGGAACGTAGCGCCCAAGAATGTTCTGCAGGCGGTCGAGCTTTTCCAGATTCTCAAGCGCGTCGTCCAGCACGCCGCTAACGCCAAGGAAAAACGCCTTGGACGTTTCCTCCGTGCTAAAAGTGCTGTTCTTCAGAACGATGAGCGGACACACTTCCTTCGAGCGTTCGCTGCGGACGTACTGCACCAGGATTTTCCAGTGCCGGGGAAAGTCGCGCGCGCTTACCACAATGGCCGAAGGGTTTATCTCCTCTATGTTGTCCATGGCCTTCATGACGTGGCGGTACCGGATAATCTCGAACCCCAGCGGACGCATGGAATGGGAAATGATGTCGTAGTTGTCGTCGGACCCAAGCACCAAAAGCAGCTTCATTATTCCGCCCCCAGATTGATGACGGAAAAATCCACGATGCTCCAAATGTTGTCCCGGCGTTGCAGATAATACGTGTAGAGTTTTACCTCGGTAAAGTGCTGCCCGACAAACCACTTGCGCACGGTAACGGTTCCGGCGTTTCCGGTGTGCTGCGTCCGTTCGATTACGAAGTCGTTGGGGACAAGCGCTATACCCTCCGCGGTAACGGGGCTTTTCAGTTCCTGGCGGAACTGAACCACCATTCTCTGTCTGCCCTCCTCGCTTTCGCGAAGCCATATTCTTTGACGCACCGGATTCCGGGCGACCATTTCCGCCAAATCCAGATACAGGAAGAACCTTTCCCATTGCCCCAACTGCCGAGCCCTAATCGTGTACTCCACCACGTCGTCCGGCGGAAGCCGCTGCCGCACCAGCACCGCGCCGGTAGCGATGTCCATGGCGACGGGCAAGCCGTCCGGGCCGGTAACCGGCGGGGGACTTATGTTAAGGTTGAGGCGGCCGGAGGCAAGCACGCCGGTAAGCACCCTGTCCGGCGGCGCAAACCAGCGCTCCGGGCCGACGGACACCGCCGCCGGCCTGGCGAATTCCGGACGGTACAGATCCGGGTGCACGAACGCCCTTACGACGAAAGACCCCGGCTGATCCAGCCTTACGTAGTCCCGCAGGTTTTCCACGAACGAAAAGGACTCGCCCGGTTCCACCGCGATCTCCCGGAAAAAGACCTGCCGGGACTGGGTGCGCCTGCGGACAAGCTCCTCCGCCGGTTCCAGAAGCCGGTTCGTTACCGTCCTTACCTCGAAATCCACCGAGAACATACGGTCGTCCGCCAGTTTGAACCTGTAGGTAGCCGCGCCGTTGTTGGTAATCGTTACCTGGACATAAATCGGATCGTTCGCGGCGTAGTAAATGCGCCGGTCGAAAAAACGTATGTTGAAGTCAATCCCGGAAGCGGCCGCAACGCCGGCGGCCCCAAGCCCGGAAACAACTATGCCAATCAGCGCCGCTTTGAAAAGCGTCGGCATCCACGCGAATATTTGAACCCTCGGTTTTTTCATCACCACATCCTTGTATCTTAAGTATATGCGATTCCGCCCGGTTTTCCAGACCGCCGCGCGATTCGCCGCCGGGCCCGGAACCGCCGCCGCAAGGCGAATTCGTCCCGCGGAGGCTATCAACGGAGCCCAGTTCTACATTATAGTTATCGGCAGATTGTCATGAGTAACTTATCGTTTCCTGCGCTTCTGAAAAAAATCGACGCTTCCGCGGCGGTCCGCGATTGCGTCGCGGCGTTTGCCGGGGGAAATTTCCCCCTTGAAATAGAGGGATGCGAAGGGGCGTTCGCCGCCCTGCTTCTGTCCAGGTTTTACGCGGCCAAACCGGGCCTGTACTGCGTCGTGGTTCCGCAGGAAAGCGACGCGGCGGACCTGGCCCTGGATTTGGAGGCCGCGGGGCTGCCCTGCATCCGGTTTCCCTGGTGGGGTTCCGCGCCGTACAGGGAGCTTTCCCCCGTTTCCGCCGTTTTTGCCGAAAGGGTCAGGGCGCTGGCCAGGATCGCCGACGGCGGGCCCGGAATAGTCGCGGTTTCCCAACGCGCCTTTCTTTCCCCGCTGCCGCCTTTGGAGTACGTCAAGAGCCTTCTTATGGACGTAAAACCGGGACAGAAAATCGCCCCGGAAAGCATCGTGCGGACGCTGACCGCCTACGGCTACATCCGGGTTCCGCGCGTGCAGATGCGCGGTGAGTTCGCCCTGCGCGGGGAAGTCCTGGACGTTTTCATGGGCGGCGAAACCTCCGACGAAAACGCGGAACCGGACGCCTACCGGATTCTGTTCGACTTCGACCGGGTCGAGTCGGTCAGGCGGCTGAACCCGATATCGCAGGGCGGCGGACCGGGGCGCGAAACCCCGGCCGGCGCAACGCTGCGCCCCCTGCGGGAAGTAGTCTGGACGGACGACAGAATCGAAAGGCTGGAAACCAACCTGGCCACTCTGGGGGAGTTCTCCGACGGCGGCAGGGCGCTGGTGGAGGAGCTCATAACCCGGCGCCGGTTCGCCGGGGAGGAGATGTTCTACCCGCTGGCCTTCGAACGCCCCGCCGGTCTGCCGGACTACGTGGGCTACTCCGGAACGCTGGTGCTGATCGACCGGGAAAGGCTGGAAAACGCCGGGGAAATTCTGGGACGCGAACACCGCAACGCGTACATGAAATCCAGAAGGGAAACCGCGGAAAGCGAATCCGAAGGCGGAATCCGGCGCGAGTACCCGCTTCCGGAACGCCTGCTTCTTGACATGGACGAGCTAATCGGCGCCGGGGCGAAAAACGTCCTGATTCCGGAACGCCGGCTGGTTTCCTTCATGTCCATGAAGGGCGAACCCAAACCCGGGACGCGTCGCGTCGCCGTCCACTGCGATCCCTCGCGCAGCTTTTTCGGCAACATCGGATACCTCAGGGACGAATTCGCCGCGCTGCTCGCGGCCGGCTGGCAAATCGCGGTGGCCGCCGAGTCGGAGCTTCAGGCCGAGCGAATCGCCACGGTGATTCCGCCGCATCCGGAGTTCTCTGTAATCGCCGCCCCGCTTTCCGCCGGTTTCGCGCTGCCGGAAATCAGGCTGATGCTGGTGCAGGAAAACGAGATTTTCGGCCGGCGCAAAAGACCGCCCAGATCCCTGAAAACCGCGCGGTCAAGCCCCATCGACACTTTTGTGGAACTCAACCCCGGCGACTACGTGGTTCACGTAAACCACGGCATAGGACTGTTCAAGGGCATTGAACGGATAAACGCGCTGGGCTACGAACGCGACTACATAAAACTGGGATACGCCGGAGAGGAAACCGTCTTCGTTCCGGTGGAGCAGGTAAACCTGGTTCAGCGCTACATCGGCAACGAGGGAGCCCCGCCGCGTCTTGACACGGTGGGATCTAAAAGCTGGGAAAACCGGAAAGGCAAGGTGCGGCAGTCCGTGGAGGACCTGGCGCACCGGCTTATCGACCTGTACTCCAAACGCAAAAGCTCGAAGGGCTTTGCCTTCCCCGGCGACAGCGAATGGCAGACCATGTTCGAGGCCGCGTTCCCGTTCGAGGAAACCGACGACCAGCTTCGCTGCGTGGAGGAAATCAAGCGCGACATGGAAAGCGACGTTCCCATGGACAGGCTGGTCTGCGGCGACGTGGGCTACGGCAAAACGGAGGTCGCCCTGCGCGCCTGCTTCAAGGCGATAATGGGCGGCAGGCAGGCGGCGTTCCTGGCCCCCACTACCATTCTGGCCGAACAGCACCACGGCAATTTTTGCGAACGTTTTTCGCGCTTTCCGGTGCGCGTCGCGATGCTCTCGCGTTTCGTGGACAGGAAAAAGACGCGCGAGGTTTTGGAGCGGGTAAAAAACGGCGAGGTGGATCTGCTGGTGGGAACGCACCGGATTATACAGAAGGACGTGGCGTTCAAAAACCTGGGGCTGATCGTCATCGACGAGGAGCAGCGTTTCGGCGTAAAGGACAAGGAGCGGCTCAAGGAGCTGAAAACCAACGTGGACTGCCTTACGCTTTCCGCGACGCCCATCCCCCGGACGCTGCACATGAGCCTGCTGAAAATCCGCGACATGAGTCTTCTGGCAAGCCCCCCCTCCGGCCGCCGCCCCATAGAAACCGTAATAGAGGAATACGGCGACGAGCGTCTGGTTCAGGCGATTCGGCGCGAAGTGGAACGCGGGGGGCAGGTGTTCTTCCTGCACAACCGCATCGAAAGTCTGCGCGAAACCAGAATCAAAATCGAGCATCTGGTTCCGGAGATGCTGGTGGAAACGGCGCACGGGCAAATGGATCCGCGCGATTTGGAGGAGGTAATGCGCCGCTTCGTGCACGGCGGTTTCCACGTTCTGGTTTCCACGACGATTATAGAAAACGGCATCGACATCCCGAACGTCAACACCATTATCATAGATCGCGCGGACATGTACGGCGTGTCCCAGCTTTACCAACTCCGGGGAAGGGTCGGGCGTTCCGACCGCGTGGCCTACGCCTACCTTCTGTACCCGCAGGAAAAAGCGATAACGGAACTTGCAATGAAGCGCCTCCAGGTGCTTTCCGATTTTACCGAGCTGGGCTCCGGTTTCAAGATAGCGATGAAGGACATGGAGATTCGCGGCGCGGGAAACCTTCTGGGACGCGAACAGTCCGGCGACATCTACTCGGTGGGTTTCGACCTTTACCTCAAACTCCTGGACGAGGCCGTAAGGCGGCTGGAGAACTCCGAATACGAAGCCGAAACGGAAACGCTGCTGGAACTGGAGTATTCCGGTTTCGTCCCTGACGGCTACATCGACTCGCCGCAGGAAAAAATGGAAGTGTACAAGATGATTGCCGCCGTGCGCGAAAAGGAGGAACTGGAGCGGGTCTACTCCGAACTGCTGGATCGCTTCGGGCCGCTTCCGGACGAGGCGGCCTCCCTTCTGGCCCTTGCCGAAATCAGGATTATCTGCCGGGAACTGTCCGTGGCCACTCTGCGCGAGCGCCAAGGCGTGGTGCGGGTGGAGTTCGCCAAGGTTTCCCGCGTCAAGGTGGACCGTCTGGTGCGCCTTATGCAGGAGTCGCCCGGCAAGGTAAGGCTGGACCCCCAAAAGCCCAACGTGCTTCTGCTTACCGCCGGCAACATAGGCCTGCAGGAAAAAAGCGAGTTCATCCGGGAGAAGCTGGCCGCGCTGGCGTAGAACCGGCGCGGGGCGGTGCCGATTTGCCGGCAAACGGACATGCAATTATCGCGCGTGAATTCAAAAAACGGGGTAATAATCGCAAGTTATACAGGCTCTTTCTTGCCGTTTTTTCCGAAAACAAGTTGACGTATACGTATCTATGCACGATTATGATGTTACTTCTTGAAAGAACAACAGGGCGGAATGTGTCTTTTTGTAAAGGCAGCGGGGGTTATACGTCATGTGTGTAAAAAACGAAAACAAATTGGCGGTCATCCAAAAGACGGCGGATGGCGTATATACAGTCAGGGAAGCCGCCGACCTGCTTGGCGTAACCGCAAGAAGGGTAAGGCAACTTAAATCTGAGTTTTTAAAGGAAGGCAAAACCGCCTTTGTACACGGCAATTCAGGAAAACAGCCGGCGAACCATTACATAGACGAAAATCTAAGGGAACGCGTCGCCGCCCTTAAAGAATCCGACGCTTACAGCGATGCCAGCGTTACCCGTTTTAGGGAATTTTTGGCCGAGCGCGAGGGAATAAAAATAAGCTATACCGCCCTTTCCGGCATTCTAAAGGCTGCTGGAATCGTTTCGAAACCAAAAGGCGGTAAGCGAACCGGGCCTTTCTCCGGAACAAGGGAGGCTTTTGGGGAAATGCTTGGGGCTGCCGCGCGTTCCCACGACTGGTTCGGGGACGGAACGCCCCGCGTCCTGCACGGTCTTACCGACGACGCAACAAAGCGCGTAACCGGACTGTATTTCTGCCGGGACGAATGCGTCAAAGGTTATGTCGAGGTTCTGCGGCAAACCGTCACAAACCACGGCGCTCCCCTTGAACTGTACTCCGAAAAAGCCGGAACCGTTTTCGGCGGCAACTCGCTTCTAGGCTACATGATCGGGAAACGTCTGGGAACGGACATAGTTGGCGACGCCGATGCGCCGCACGCCAAAAGACGGATCGATTACCTGTGGAAAGCCCTGCGTAACCGTCTTCCGGGCTGGCTTAAAAAACAGGGCATTACCGACATGGAACGGGCCAACCGCGAACTGCACCGCTATATCGCCGCTTTTAACAACAGGTTTGCAAACGAACCGAGGGTACCGGAATCCTCTTTCGCCCCCCTGGACGATAACGACCCGAACCTTACGCTTGCCGTTCGTCATAAAACCGGCACCGACAGTCAAGGGCGTTTCCTTTTCAGCGGCTTTGTTTTTACGGTGGATTCCGACCCGCCCCTTGCCGACAAAAAAATAGAATTCCTTTTTGGCGAGGAAATGGATTTTATTGCGTATTGCGAGGGCAAATATCACAAGGTCTCTTTCCGCGGCCCAAAAAACAGGGACCGCATTGTCCGCCCGGCCAACGCGCTAAAAATTCTTGTTCAGGAAATCTATTATACCAATTTGGATAACTAGCGGGAAAAACGGGGAAATATTTCCGTGTTAATCACAAATTTGGGGTGAAATAGTCGCCGGTTAACGGTATTGTTTTTGAAAAAAAAAACTTGCCTTATGCGCACATCCATGTTAGGCTTTATGTTTATGAAACAATATCCAAAGTCGTGGATTAACAAAAAGGGTTTTCTGCTTGTCTTAGCGTTGTCAATAATCGCAATGGCTTGCGCATCAATTGAAACTCGCATGGAAAAATCAACGGGCCAAATTTTCCTGTATGGGGAAGCGCATGGCGTTCCCAGAATAATGGAAAGACAACTTGAAATTTGGCACGAATACTATCACAACCGGAATATGCGGCATATGTTTATTGAATTTCCGTTTTTTACGGCTGAGTTATTAAATATATGGATGCAATCGGACAATGATGACATATTGTACGAATTTTTTCATAATTGGGATGGTGCTGGTACTCTTCGCTATTATGTAGAGTTTTTCAGGAGCATAAAAAGAGAGTTTCCAGAAACAATTTTTCATGGTATAAATGTTACATCCGGGTTTTGTTCACAAGGCAGACGTTTTTTGCAGTATCTTCAAGACAATAATATGCATGGTACCGAGCTGTATTTGCTGTCGTTGGAAGCGATTAAACAAGGGGAGCATTTTTGCAGGTATCGTGATCTTGAGTTCCGCGTAACCAAAATGGCGGAAAACTTTATCCGCGCATTCGACAGATTAGGCGATCAAAATGTCATGGGAATATTTGGTGCAGAACATACCAGATTAGGTTTTTACAGGGAATATGAGATGCGCCGTGATATTCCGACTTTGGCAAAGAGTTTAAGGGAGCGTTACGGCGATTCTTTGCATACGACAGATTTGTCATGGCTGCGTTTGGTAACCGACCCAATAAGACAGGATATAATTACCATAAACGGCGTGAACTACGAAGCATCATATTTTGGCACGGATTTTAACGCATTCGGAAATATTGTGTCGAGGAGTTTTTGGCGTTTGGAAAACGCTTACGACGATTTTAGCGGCAACCCGTCAAATGGTGATTTTCTTCCTTTTGACAACTATCCAATGTTGATAGAACTTAACCAGGTTTTCTTTGTGGACGCTACATTAACAGACGGTTCTGTCTTAAGACTGTTTTTTCGTTCTGATGGGGAGTATTGGTTAGACATGCCGTTAACAACAGGGTTTAGTGTGGACTGAATTGCGGCATAACTGGAATTGAGTATACAACATGGTTTTGTAAGAGAATATCCATGGAAGGTTATAAAACTTCTAAATACAACACGGCACACAAAACTGACTACGGTTTGATATTGTTTAACACCTATAGTTGCGGCCTACTCAAAATAACCGATGAGGGGCAAAAACGTTAAATCCTTTAAATATGGAGATTGTGCCATTACTTGCGGCAAAAAGCCCTGACTGCGGAGCATCTTCCGGGCTGGCTAAAAAAGACGGGCATTACCGACATGGAACGGGCCAGCCGCGACGGGTTTTCTCGAATACTGCGAAGGCGAATATCACAAGGTCTTCTATCACGGCTCAAAAAACAGGGGCCGCGTTGTCCTCCCTTCCAACGCGCTGAAAATTTTTGTTTGGGAAATCTTTTATATCAGTTTGGATAACTGGCGGGAAAAACGGGGAAATATTTCCGTGTTAATCGTGAATTTGGGGGGAAATAGTCGCCGGTTAATGGTATTGTTTTTGAAAAAAAAACTTGCCTTATGCGCGCATCCATGTTAGACTTTATGTTTATGAAACAATATCCAAAGTCGTGGATTAATAAAAAGGTTTTTCTGCTTGTCTTAGCGTTGTCAATAACCGCAACGGCTTGCGCATCAATTGAAACTCGCATGGAAAAATCAACAGGTCAAATTTTCCTTTATGGGGAAATACATGGCGTTCCAAGAATACTAAACAAACAGCTTGAAATTTGGCGCAACTACTATCACAACCGGAATATGCGGCATATGTTTATTGAATTTCCGTATTTTACAGCGGAATTTTTAAATATGTGGATGCAATCGGAAAATGATGACATATTGTACAAATTATTTGATGATTGGGTTGGTAGTTGTTGGCATAGTCCTCATGTCCTAATGTTTTTCAAGACAATAAAAAACGACTTTCCCGAAACAATTTTTCATGGTGTGGATATTCTTGTTTGGCACGCACCTACAGGAATACGTTTTTTGCAACATCTTAAAGATAATAATATGCAGGGTACGGAGCAGTATTTGATGACATTAGAAACACTTAAACAAGGAGAACGTTTTTATGATCAAGGTAATTTTGACTTTGAGTTCCGTGTAACCGCAATGACAGAAAACTTTATCCGTGCATTCGATCGATTAGGCGACCAAAATGTTATGGGAATATTCGGCAAAGCACATATTTCATTGGGCTATAGGGTACTGGGATTACCTGATATTCCGACACTGGCAGAACGTCTAAGGGAACGTTATGGCGATTCTGTACATGCGATGGATTTGGCTTGGCTTACTTTGTTAATTGATCCAATAAAAATAGATATAATTTCCTTGAATGGTGTAGACTACGAGGTGTCATATTTTGGCACGTGTTCTGCCATATTCAGAGATGTTGTGTTGCGTAGTTTTTGGCGTTTGGAAAACGCTTATGACGATTTTAGTGGCAGCCCGACAAATGGAGATTGGATTCCTTTTAATGACTACCCAATGGTGATAAAAATGAATCAAGTTATTATTGTGGATTTTATGTTCACAGATGGTTCTATTGAAAGAGTTTTTTTTCGTTCTTCCGAAGGTGAATATCTGCATGGTATACCGAATGGCCTGCCGATAACGATAGGGTTTAGTGTGGACTGAATTGCGGCATAACTGGAATTGAGTATACAACATAGTTTTGTAGGAGAATATCCATGGAAGGTTATAAAAGTTCAAAATACAACACGGTACACAAAACTGACTACGGTTTGATATTGTTTAACACCTATAGTTGCGACCTGCTCAAAATAACCGACGAGAGGCAAAAACGTTAAATCCTTTAAATATGGAGATTGTGCCATTACTTGCGGCAAAAAGTCCTGACTGCGGGAGCATCTTCCGGGCGGCTTAAAAAGACGGGCATTACCGATATGGAACGGGCCAACCGCGACGGGTTTTCTCGCATACTGCGAAGGCGAATACCACAAGGTCTTCTACCACGGCTGAAAAAACAGGGACCGCGTTGTCCTCCCTTCCAACGCGCTGAAAATTTTTGTTCAGGAAATCTTTTATATCAGTTTGGATAACTAGCGGGAAAAACGGGGAAATATTTCCGTGTTAATCACAAATTTGGGGGGAAATAGTCGCCGGTTAACGGTATTGTTTTTGAAAAAAAAACTTGCCTTATGCGCGCATCCATGTTAGGCTTTATGTTTATGAAACAATATCCAAAGTCGTGGATTAATAAAAAGGTTTTTCTGCTTGTCTTAGCGTTGTCAATAACCGCAACGGCTTGCGCATCAATTGAAACTCGCATGGAAAAATCAACAGGTCAAATTTTCCTGTACGGGGAAATACATGGTGTTGCGAGTATAGTGAGCAGACAGCTTGAAATTTGGCACGAATACTATCACAACCAAAACATGCGGCATATGTTTATTGAATTTCCGTATTTTACGGCAGAATTTTTGAATATGTGGATGCAATCTGACAGTGATGACATATTGTACGAATTATTTGATGATTTGGCTGGCACTCTTGGCCATAGCCCTTATGTTCTAGCGTTTTTCAAGACAATAAAAAGAGAGTTCCCCGAAACCATTTTTCATGGTGTAGATGTTGGTCACCAATATTGGTCTACAGGCGAACGTTTTTTACAATATCTTCGAGACAATAATATGCAAGGTACCGAGCGGTATTTGCTGGCACTGGAAGCGATTGAACAAGGAGAGCGTTATTACAGTACTCGTGACCTTGAGTTTCGTGTAACTACAATGGCAGGGAACTTTATCCGTGCATTCGATAGATTAGACGATCAGAATATTATGGGAATATTTGGCAATGCACATACTACATGGGGCTATGAAATGCTGGGACTATCACCCGATGTTATGACATTGGCAGAGCGTTTAAGGGAGCGTTACGGTATTTCTGTACATGCGACAGATTTGTCTTGGTATGCTTTTGTTTCTCTTGACCCAATAAGGGTGGATATAATTTCCATAAATAATGTAGACTACGAAGCGTCATATTTTGGCACAGATTTTACCACATTCGGAGATATTGTGTCGCGCAGTTTTTGGCGTCTGGAAAATGCTTATGACGATTTTAGCGATAAGCCGATAAATGGAAGTTTTCTTCCTTTTAACAACTATCCGATGTTGATAGAAATGAATCAGGTTTTTTTTATAGATATTGCAAGAACAGATGGTTCTATTTTAAGAGGGTTTTATCGTTCTGATGGGGAATATTGGCGTGACAAACCAATAACAACAGGGTTTAGTGTAGATTAAATTCTGGCATAACTGGCACTGAATCTATAAAATTTATTTTTACAGGGGGAAGATTATGGAAGGATACAAAACATCAAAATACAGCACGGCACACAAAACGGACTACGGTTTGGTTTTGTTTAACACCCATAGCTGTGGCCTGTTAAAAATAACCGACGAGAGGCAAAAACGTTAAATCCTTTAAATATGGAGATTGTGCCATTACTTGCGGCAAAAAGCCCTGACTGCGGAGCATCTTCCGGGCTGGCTAAAAAAGACGGGCATTACCGACATGGAACGGGCCAGCCGCGACGGGTTTTCTCGCATACTGCGAAGGCGAATATCACAAGGTCTTCTACCACGGCTGAAAAAACAGGTGCCGCGTTGTCCTCCCTTCCAACGCGCCGAAAATTTTTGTTCAGGAAATATTTTATATCAGTTTGGATAACTGGCGGGAAAAACGGGGAAATATTTCCGTGTTAATCACAAATTTGGGGGGAAATAGTCGCCGGTTAATGGTATTGTTTTTGGAAAAAAAACTTGCCTTATGTGCGCATCCATGTTAGGCTTTATGTATAGATACAAACAGCTTGTAAGTCATCCTGCGCTCTTCTTTAGTCAGTCATCTTGCATTCATCCTTGTTGGGCATCCTGCGTCGTCGTAATTATAAGCGGCGGTGTGTCAATTAAATTACGCTGTGTGGAGCACATTTGGTGTAGGCGGTATAGGTGCAAACAGCGTAATTGTGTGGAGTTGTATGCGGGCGTTGCCCGTTTTATAACTACCGCCCTGTTGGGGCGGTCTAATATTTTGATTTGACCATACGTTTAAGCTAGCAAAACTGTATGGTCAAAAATGAGAGGTAGATTATGTTTTCAAATGAAAACAACAACGAATTTTCTGCTGTCAAGCAGCAGGAATTGGAAGCGGTGAATGGCGGCTTGTCTTCTGGCGACTTTGGTGGTGCTGTGTCGCTGCCTGGAATAGGCGGAGGTGGGGATCTGGTGTCGGGTGGACTTGTAATAGTTCAGCCTGGTGCGCCTGACCTCTTTTGTGGTTGTGGGGGTTGTCCCGGTAGGCAAATTACTATTTGCGGCTGCCAAAACAGGGTCACTCCTCGTTCCGACTACCTACTCCAAGTAGTGTGATGCGGTTTTGATATAAGTTTCGACTGGGAATCATGTGTGCCAAAGGTTCGCGGATTCCCTTTTTAACAATTTTAAGGAATAGATTTATGAAACAGGCGCAGAAACCATCTATCAGTAAAAAGATTTTTTTTCTTGCTTTGGCAACGCTAATGATCGTAATGGCCTGCGATTCAATTGACACTTACAATGGAAAATCAACAGGTCAAATTTTCCTGTACGGGGAAAACCATGGTGTCATAAGGATACTGGACAAACAGCTCGAAATTTGGAGCGATTACTACCATAACCAAAACATGCGGCACATGTTTATTGAATTCCCATACTTTTTCGCTGAATTTTTGAATGTGTGGATGCAATCGGACAATGATGATATATTGTACGAATTATATAATGATTGGGTTGACGGCGCTCCATGGATACGCAATTACATAGAGTTTTTCAGGGCAATAAAAGACAAATTTCCCGAAACGATTTTTCATGGCGTAGATGTTAGTTTTGCGCATGACCCTACAGGCATACGTTTTTTGCAGTATCTTAAAGACAATGATATGCAATATACCGAACGGTATTTGCTGACGTTAAAAGCGATTGAACAAGGAAAGTACCATGAAGACAGTGGTTTTTGCCATACGTTTCGCGTAACCTCAATGGCAGAGAACTTTATTCGCGCATTCGATCGACTGGGCGACCAAAATGTCATGGGGACATTCGGCAATGCGCATGTCACATTGGGTTACAGAGTAGTGGGATTGCCAGATATTCCGACGCTGGCGGATCGTTTAAGGGAACGTTACGGCGATTCTTCTGTGCATACGACAGCTCTGGCATGGCTTACCATGAAAATCGACCCAATAAGGGTGGATACAATTTCCATAAACAATATAGACTATGAAGCGTCATATTTTGGCACGCACTTTGATATATACAGAGACGTTGTGGCAGAGAGTGTTTGGCGTCTGGAAAATGCGTATGATGATTTTAGCGGCAAACCAACGTATAACTATTGGCGTCCTCTTGACACCTATCCAATGGTGATAGAAATAAACCAGGTTATTATGGTGGATTCCACGCTCACGGACGGTTCTATTAGGAGAAGTTTTTACCGTTCCTCCGCCGGTGAATATATGTCTGGCATACCGAATGGCCTGCCGTCGGCGATAAGAATTCGCTTTTGCGACGAAGACTGAGTTCTGCATAGCCAACGCTGAGGCTATGAAATTTATTTTTATGGGAGAATGTTTTTGTGGAAGGATATAAAGCATCAAAATATAACACTGTGCATAAGACAACTTACGGCTTGGCCTTATTTAACACCTACAGTTGTGGTCTGCTTAAAATAACCGATGAAGAGGTAAAAGCACTTACCCCCTTAAATACAGAAGTCGTGTCCTTGCTTGCGGCAAAAACTCCCGCTTATCATAAAACTTTAATCGATCACGGCTTTTTGGTAAAGGACGGTATCGATGAATTCGCCCTTGCAAAGAGCCGCTTGTACAAAAATAAATATGGTACAACAAGCGCAGGTATAACCATTAACACTGGCCTTGCCTGCAATTGCCGCTGCACCTATTGTTACGAAAAGCGGGAACATAGCTCTGCATCTGTTATGACCCATGAAAAAGCCAATGACATTATAGCCTTTATTAAGGACAAATTTACACCTAACACTAGGCTTAATATCGTATTTCTTGGCGGCGAGCCGCTCCTCTGCTTTGAGGAAATAAAACACATCTACTACGAATTGAAAAATATTTTTGAATATTTGTCGTTAGGTGTAACCACGAACGGTGTTTTAATAAACGAAGGTATCGCCACATTCTTCAAAGAAACAAACACAGGCATTCAAGTTTCCATAGACGGGCTAAAGCATTACCACGACAAAAAACGTATTGATGCAAAGGGCGGCGGCACCTACGACAAGATAATCGCAGGCGTTAAGACTTTACAAAATGCTGGCGTGCATGTCAACGTCAGAACACATATAGACCAAGAATTTATGGACAATGTGGTCTTGCAAGAATGGATTGAGTCCATAAAAGTAAATTTTGATTTGACTAAACCAATCGGTTTCTATGTCGCACCACTAATTGCATCTGGAAAAGGCACAAAGGCTTTAGATAAAACATTTATAGATCACATGATTACCATCTATGAGGCGTTTATTGAAAACCGTATTCCTATGGCTTTTGATTACGTTTTTAATCCAAATGGGGGGTGCTTCATTGCTTGTGAAAACAGCTTAAGCATAAGTTGCAATGGCGATATCTACAAATGTTGGCACGATGTGGCTGCGGATAATTTCAACGGTCGGCACTTTGGCAATATATACGATGGGGTAGATTGGGCAAAGTTAATAAGCTATACCAACAGCCTTGACGTGCTTGACGCACTCGACGGTGCCGAATGTAGGGATTGCGCTTACTTGCCAGTGTGTTCAGGTGGTTGTCCTGAATATGTTATGTCTGGCAATAACAAATGCACGCCTCTAAAGCACTACCCCGAAGAAATGGTCGCACTGTTCATGCGCTACAAAGGTTTTTCGTTAGAAACAGAAGAATAACAGTTTTGTTGGGAACGAGGCATTACAAAGACAATGAAATACCAACAACAAACCGACGAAAATGACTGCGGCCCTGCCTGCATCACCATGGTCGCCTCGCATTACAAGCTGTTCGTTTCCCTTGGCAGAACCCGCGAACTGTCCAAGACCGACGTCATAGGCACCAACCTTGCCGGCATGGTGCGCGCATTGGAAGAGCTGGGCTTTTCCGCCAACGCCATGCGGGGCGAGGTGAAAAACGAAACACTAGACCTTGACATAATCCTGCCCTTCATCGCCCATGTAAAAATACCACAGGGGAACGGCGAGCCATTGAATCACTACGTTGTTGTAAAGGAAATATCCAAGAAAAAAATAACGGTTTGGGATCCCGATATAACTCGTGGGAAACGAAAACTAAACCGCGCCGATTTCCTAAAAGTATGGACGGGCTATACACTTTTTATTTCGCCCGGCACCGATTTCAAGGCGGGCAAACACAGCAAAAACGATCTTCTAAAATTCCTGCCCCTTGTACTGCCCCACAAAAAAAGCATACTCATGGTAAGTCTGGCGTCGCTTCTCTTGATCGTCTTCGGCATCGTCATGGCCAACTTTTACAGGTATATAATGGACGAGGTAATCGTGGCGCGGGCCGAATTCACCCTCGCTGCGTTTTCCATCGGCGCGATTTTAATCATGTTCACTCAAATAGTCGTTGAAAAACTGCGCGGCACGATTATCAATTATTTTTCATTCAAGGTCGGCTTGCAGCTTAATTTCTCCTATATCTCCCACATCTTCAAATTGCCGCTTTCGTTCTTCGATGCCCGCAAGACAGGCGATATAATAACAAGGCTTGGCGACATAGCCAAAATAAGGGGGACGCTTTCCGGCACCGTTTTGACTCTGCTTTTCGACTGCCTGTTGCTCGTCGCCATCGGGCCTATTCTTTTCAACATAAACGCCACTCTGTTCGCCGTGTCCCTCGCGAGCATGGCCCTGCTTAGCGTCGTAATCTATTTCTTCGCAAGGTTTTTCAGGGAATACTACGGCAGGCTGCGCAAGCAAGAGGCCGAGGTCAACTCCACGCTTGTAGAGGCGATAAGCGGCATGTACACGATAAAGGCCCTGAATGCCGAAAAGAACGTCGGCGGCATATACGAGGAAAAACAGATGGAGGCGGTGTGGACGGGCTGGAAAACGGCGCGGCTTTCGATATGGCAATCCTTTTGCGCGGGGCTTATAAACGGGCTAACCGGAATCGCGGTGTTCTGGATCGGCAGCCGCGGCATAATGACCGACACTTTCAGTTTCGGCACCCTGCTAAGTTTCAACGCGCTTCTCGCGTATTTCAGCGGCCCGCTTTTCCGCATCATAAACATCCAGCCCCAGATTCAGGAAGCCTCGGTGGCCGCGCAAAGGGTCAGCGAGATTCTGGAACTGGAAACGGAACAGCCGGAGGGTGTGCGGCTCGTCAAACCAGAGACCCTGGCTGGCGACATAGAATTCGACAACGTGCTTTTCAGATACGGGACGCGGTCGCCGGTGTACGAGGGTCTTTCCTTTCGCATAGACAAAGGGCAATGGGCCGCGTTCGTCGGGCCGTCGGGCTGCGGCAAAACCACGTTGGTGAAACTGTTGTTGAAATTCTACGAGCCGGAAAAAGGGACGGTCAGCGTTGACGGGCATGACCTGCGCCACGTTGACACCACGGCTTTGCGCTCGTGCGTAGGCTACGTGCCGCAGGACATCTACATATTCGCGGGCACCGTGGCCGAAAACATCGCCCTTGGCAACCCGAAGGCCCCTATGGATGCCGTCATGGAAGCCGCTCGGAAAGCGGGGGCGCACGACTTCATCGACACCCTGCCGGAGCGGTACCAGACCAAGCTCAGCGAGCACGGATCTACCCTGTCCGGCGGCGAAAAACAGCGGCTCGCGCTGGCAAGGGCCCTGCTTGAAAACCGGGAGATCATAATCCTGGACGAAGCCACCAGCAGCCTTGACACTGTAAGCGAGCGCGACATCCATGCCACCATCGAAAAACTGCGTGGGAGCGTGACTGCGATACTCATAGCCCACCGCCTTACCACCGTAAAAAACTGCGACGTCATCTTCGTAATGGACAAGGGCGAGATAGTCGAACGCGGGAGCCACGACGAACTGCTGGCCCAAAACGGGCTTTACAAGAAACTGTGGGAGGAGACGGTAGTATAATGCGCTTTTCGAACATGGAGGACTTCCACCTGGGCTACCAGTTTTTCATGACAAGGCCGTCCCGGGGGGCAAGGAATTTCATCCTCACAGTCGCCGGCGTTATCATCGCCGCCGTTGCATGGGCAGGCATCGCCCAAATGGAGGACGTGGTGCAGGCCGCGGCCCTGCTTCGCCCCGTCGAAACAATTTCCACGGTCAGGCCGCTTACGGGCGGCCAGGTGCGGGTAAAAAACTACGTCCAAAACGGGCTGGTGGAAAAGGGCGACCTTCTTCTTCAGCTTGACACCTCGTCGGACGTTCTGGAGCTAAGAAACTCCAAAGAGCTAATGGCGCGGATAAACAACGGCCTTCTGGTTCACACCGCCTTGCTTGAAACGATACGGCTCAACGTCAACGCCGCCCCAAGGGATAACGGCGAGGCCTACATCCACTCGGCGCAGTTCATCCTGGAAAACCGCCATCAACAGTTACAGGTGGCGGAAAAACGGATGCGGCTGGAAAACGAAAGAAACCTGCCCGAGGCAATGGTGATACGGGTGCGGCTTGACGAACTGGCGTTGGAACTGGAACGCGCGGAATTGCGGCTGGCGTTATGGCGAAACGGCAGGACGGTCGAATCGACCGACATGATAAACGTCCTGACGCAGCAAAGGGAAAACCTGGAAAGGCGCATATCGGACCTGGAGCGCAATATTGGCAACGCCACGATCTATGCCCCGATTTCCGGCAGGGTGAACGAGCTGTGCCGGCTCAACGTGGGGGACAACGTAATCCCGGGCGAGGAAATACTCGCGATTGTTCCGGAAGGCGAAACGGGGCTTAGGGTTGAACTGCACGTCGATCCCGTCCATATCGCCAGAATCAGGCCGGGGCAAACGGTGGTGCTGCGTTTCCCCGGCCTGCCGCCCTCGCGTTACGGCAAAATGGAAACCGAAATAGCCCTTATACCGGCGGACGTCAGCGCCGTTCATGGCCCCGCCCCGGTTTTCATACTCGAAGCCCTGCTGAAGGAACCGTGGCTGGTGTCCCGCGGCGGCGAAAAGGCGTATCTAAGAGCCGGCATAGGCGCGTCCGCGCGCATCGTGATAGACCGTGACACCGTTCTAAGAATGCTTCTGAGAAGACTGGATTTCATTGGCGAAAACTGAGCGTCATATTAATTTAACGCC
>Ga0209755_10002714_pt1 | contig 23715 bp, 16 predicted proteins | sample TergutCo191P1_FD_187301 | JGI IMG/M metagenome (GOLD analysis project Ga0209755, IMG submission 187301) | Cornitermes sp. P1 segment gut microbial communities from Petit-Saut dam, French Guiana - Co191P1 (SPAdes) (version 2) | ecosystem: Host-associated > Arthropoda: Insects > Digestive system... | reverse complement strand
TGTACATTATTATATGGATAACATTTTGGTTGCGTTAGCACTCTCTATTGTCGAGTGCTAACGCAAAACATATAATACATAATTTTTCGGTTTTTCGCAACAACGTTTTTTCGAGAATTTGCCCGATATTCACGTTTTTTTGTGTATTACACGGGTATAGCTTCGTATTTCTCTGTTTTTTGCCAATTTGCTCTGTTTTTTGTTGTTTTCTTATGCTTTCGCTCTAAAACATGCCATTTTTGACGGAAAGATGAAGTTGACACCGTTTCTAATCAGCTTAAATTTCATTTTATTCGTATATGCCGCTTCACCGTCGATGTTTACTACAAACTTTCTGTCTGCTTCGATTTGAAGCTCCGTTGTCTGCAGATGTCTGATTATTCCGGGGAGTTCCTTGAATTTCCCTTTTGCATATTTTCCTACGATTTGCGCCACTTTAAAGCGCGAAACCGGCTCAACTATGAGACAGTCAAGTATGCCGTCATCAGGCATAGCTTCAGGCACGGGATTAAATCCGCCGCCATAGTATCTGCCGTTGCAGGCACAGGCAAGCGTTATTTTTTTATCCAGCACTTCTCCGTCTGCTGTTATCCTGAATTTTTGCACAACGCCTTTAATAACATTTACAACTAGCGAAACAACATAACCCGTTGCGCCGCCTATGATTGGGAGTTTACTGTACTTGTGTACGTCAGTGCCGATTCGTGCGTCTATACCAACCGAGCATATGTTAATGCCATAGCGGTCGTTGCATTCAATCAAGTCCAGCGGTCGAATCTCGCCTGAGGCAAGAGCCTCTAAATCACGAAACTTAGCCGCATTTTCGCTTCCGAATGTTTTTAGGAAATCGTTACCTGTTCCGCAAGGGTAATGTGTTATTGCCACATTTGAGCGGTTTGCCGCTGCGTTGGCGCACTCGTTTAGCGTACCGTCGCCTCCGCAAGCGTAGACAAATAGTTTATCCACAGTTTCGGCTACTTCTTCGATTTTTTTGCACGCGTCAAACGGGGCTTTTGTCACATATACTTCTACCGGATCTTTGAGTGTTTTTGCAAACGCTTGAACCTCTGCGTGGGTTTCTTCAAAACGACAGTTTTTGCCTCCGGCAATGGGATTGATTATGAACAGGTGTTTCATTGGTTGCCTCCGATTAAAAGTACATATATAGGTCGCATTTTATCATACCATTATATAGTTTGCGCTTTTTTTTTGCTCTTTTTCCAAAAAACAGTTCGAATTCAGGGTGCGATGAGAGTATGTATAGTTTTAAATCCGTCTCTTTTCCTATCGCTTTACCGAAAGAACTGTAAAGTGCCTCGACTTCTCGCTGCTCCATGACACGCTCGCCATAGGGAGGATTTGCCATAATTATAGTGTTTCGCTCGCTTTTCGTCGCTTCAAATGCTGTTGCATCTGCAACTTTAAAGCGAATAAACTCTGACACGCCCGCCCGCTTTGCGTTCTCTTTTGAGATTTCGATATACTTTGGGTCTATGTCCGCACCGATTATATCATATTCTCCGCTAAATTCATCATTTTTTGCTACTTTTTTTGCTTCTTCCCATATTTTTTTGTTTAGCCACTCCCATTTTTCGGCTGAAAAGTTGCGATTTAACCCTGGTGCTCTATTTAAAGCCGCGAGTGCCGCTTCTATTGGAATTGTGCCTGAGCCGCAAAACGGGTCTATTACTTGCTCCTTGCCCCTGTAGCGCGACAGCTTAACAATCGCCGCCGCAAGCGTTTCTCTGAGCGGTGCTGCACTTTGCGCGGGTCTGTACTCTCGTTTGTGCAATCCTACGCCCGATGTATCTATATAGAGTGTTGCCACATCGCTCATTATTGCAAATTGCACTTGATATTTTGCGCCTGTTTCTGCCAGCGTTTCTGTTTTGTGCCCAACTTTAAGTCGCTCAACCACGGCTTTTTTGATTATTTTTTGACAATCGGGGATTGAGTGGAGTTTAGAGCCCAGTGAATGCCCTTTGACGGGAAATTCTCCGTCTTTTGGAATAAAATCCTCCCATGGGAGTTTGCGCACTCCTTCAAAAAGCTCGTCAAAGCTGTTTGCATGGGTTTCGCCGACCGTCAGCAACACGCGTTCACCTGTACGCAGGTTGATGTTTGCTTTTGCTATGTCGCTTTCTGTTCCGCTAAACAGCACTCGTCCGTTTTCCGCTTTTACGTCCTCATGCCCCAGTCGCCGCAGTTCATCTGCTACGAGTCCTTCAAGCCCGAACAAACACGGGACTGTAAACTTTAGTTTCATACTTATATCTCGCTATCTGTCAGAGTGTTTCTGACTTGTAACTCTTTTTTACGTTCAGCTCTTTTCCCGTTTGTTGACAAGTGCGTGGTTTTGCTGTATTTTTAGTTGTGTGCTTGGAAGCGTATCGAAGTGGTCATAACGAGCCGCACTCGAAATGCGGTGTACCGAAAGGTACCGTGGGTTCGAATCCCACCGCTTCCGCCATGCTTTTGCCCCATATTTTTGATGACTATGGGGCTTTTTGCTTGCATAAAATCGAAATTTACACTATTTTTTGTAAAACACCCGATTTAACACTGCACAAAAAGCTGATATGCTTCGTGAAGTATATCAGCTTTTTACATCAACTGCAAGCATACAAACGAAAATATGCGAGCTATGGGTTTTCTACTACATAATCTGAAAAGGTCTTTATGAGAAACTCTATAGCCTAGTCAATTTAACTTCTCATCAATTGTCTTCTGCACTTCATCCAGTGATTTTTCTGTCATCATACCCATTAACCAGAGTTGTCTGAGGACCATTTCCGGAACATACGGTTCAGGGTCATCGTTTATTTTCGCGCAAAACGGCACTGTTTCCGCAAGCCATTTTAGGAACGGCTCACTACGTTCCATACGTCTGATGTCACGTATGGTTGTGTTGACATCAGCTCTAAATGGTATTTGCACTGTCGAGTTTACGACGATTTCAGCAGTAGCGGCTATATCACGAGACGAGCGCCCTAAAATTATTTCGTACTCGGCACTTAGCACATGCCAGTCACTTATCTCAGTGTTATAATAAGCAAATGCGTATTTATCAAGTGTAAACACCACTGTCTTTGTTTCGCCCGCTCCCAGTGAAACCTTTGCAAATTCCTTTAGCTCCTTATCTGCACGAATCAGCCTGTCATCCTTTTCCTTTTGACCGACATATAATTGCACAATCTCTTTGCCTGCTATCGTTCCGATATTTGTCACATCCACCTGAATTGTCACTGTTTCAGTATCATCAATTTCAGTTTTGCTCAAACGAAGATTGGAGTATTCATAAGAAGTATAACTCAACCCATGTCCAAATGGGAACAAAACATCCATCTTCTTCGCATCATAATAACGATAGCCCACAAAAACGCCCTCGCGGTATTCCGCCAGATCACGCTCTCCGAAATAGAATAAATATGAAGGGTTATCACTTAGCTTTAGCGGGAATGATTCGGCGAGTTTCCCACAAGGATTCGCTTTACCGAAAAGAATATCAATTATCGCTCCACCGCACGCCTGACCGCCCAGATACGCTTCCAATAGGCTGCCGACACTATCAATCCAAGGCATCTCAATCGGTGAGCCGTTGTGCAAAACAACTACAACATTTGGGTTTTCTTTTGCTACGGCTTCAATCAGGCTGTTTTGCCCTTGGGGCAAGTGCATGTGTTTTCGATCAAAGCCCTCTGATTCATAAGCCGGAGGCAGACCAACAAACAAAACACAAACATCAGCAACCTTGGCTGCGCTCACAGCTTCGGCTTGTAAAACCGCATCAGGTTCATCGCAATTATTCGTGTCATAACCCTTGCAGTATGACACATTTGTATACTTCATAACTGCATCAAGCGCACAAGTTATCGAGAGCGGGTTGACATCCGAACTCCCTGCGCCTTGGTATCTCGGTGTTTTCGCAAATTCGCCGATAAAAACAATCTTTGCCTTCTCATTAAGCGGCAATAATCCCTTATCGTTTTTGAGCAAAACCATTGACTCAGTGGCAACTCTGAGTGCCAGCGAGTTATGCTTATCTGCATCAAATGGAGCACTTTCTTTCTTTTTGTTTCCGACACGCTCTATCAGTTTCAATATACGCTCTACTGCAATGTCCAGCGTTGATTCGGGTAATGCTCCTGAGCGCACTGCTTCTATAATAAACTTGTCGTTTAGCGGCTCTGCCGAACCCGGCATTTCAAGATCCAACCCCGCAACGAGACCTTTAATGCGATGATTAACCGCCCCCCAATCACTTACGGCAACACCATCAAACGCCCATCTGTCACGCAGTATCTCCGTTAGCAAATATTGGCTTTCCGAGGTGTAATCACCATTGAGTTTGTTGTATGAGGACATAATCATAGTGGGCTGCGCTTCCTCAACCACTTTTTTAAATGGAGGGAAGTATATTTCATGCAGTGTCCGCTCATCAACACGTGAGTCACTGGAAAATCTTCGTGTTTCCTGTTCATTTGCCGCAAAATGTTTAATGCAAGTTCCGACTCCTTTGCTTTGAACGCCGTCAATGAATGCCTTGGCAAACTCACCTGAAAGATACGGGTCCTCCGAAGGATATTCAAAATTGCGCCCACAAAGAGGTGAGCGTTTTATATTCACACCGGGTCCGAGCAGAACGCTCACATTTTCAAATACACACTCATCTCCGATTGCCGCACCAATCTCTCCAATGAGTTCACGGTCAAATGAGCAGGCTGACAATACCGCAGGAGGAAAGCAAGTTGCAGGATTGCTTTTTAAATTCGGATCACCAAAACCCGAAGCTATTTTCCTCAGACCGTGCGGCCCATCACACATCATAATCGACGTTACACCTAATTTCTCCACAGGTTTTGTTTCCCACGAATTAACACCCGAGCAAAGCCCCGCTTTTTCTTCAAGTGTCATTTGCGAAATAATTTCATTAATATCCATACTAAATAACCATGCCTTTCCTAACTAATGTTTTTCCCCAGGCAAACATTTACGCCTGCCCTTACAGGATTTGAAATTCAATCTCACCGTTATCAGGTACAACTATATATTGCGGTCTTTCTTTCCACTCACAGAAGCCTTTTATGAGGTTTATATTAGGTTCTTTAGTGCAAATGGTGATTGTGTTTGTGCTCTTTATGCTTACAACGCCATTGTAGTCGGAAATAAAGAATATTTTCAATTCCGGTGCAAAAGATGTGAACTTCACTGTTCCATCAACAATCTCATAACTTCCCGACAGTGCTATAAGATTACCCCCGCTGTATCCCAGCCCTGAAGCTGTAAACCATGTATTCTCCGCCCTCGGCCACAAATAGTGCGGCATTGACGGATTATCTACCGTTGGGAAACCATGAACTATACGCGCTTTAATCGGCTTTGATGTGATAAAATCTGGAGTGTAACAAGTATACATTCTTCCGTCAGGCTCTATTTTTGCAAGATTGGTCATATAAGCATTATAGGAGCGAATTGCGCGGTCGAAATCGCCTGTTGCCGTTGCATAGAGAAAGTCCGCCTCGCCTTTCCAAAGAGTCCATGCGTGACCCGCATTTATTGAGCTGCCATCAGCATCGCCCTCCCAATTTGTTTCCCACCATCGTAGCGTGGAGCGATACATTCTTGCATCAGGCGTATTCATGCACCACGCATCATGAAAATCGAGTATTTTTCCGGCAGCATCAAGAAACTCTGCATGATTTTCTGTTTTTTCCATATAGAGATAGGCATAAAGAAGAGATAATGCAGTGCATGAAATGGAGCCATCTTCCATTTCTCTCGCTTTCAAGAAACCCTCAGTTGGGAAACACATGCCGCGCGACAGAAGATTGCCGGCAATATCGGCTGCTGCTTTGCTAATAATACGCCATCGCGGGTCCTTGACGCTTTGCAAGAGGTTTGCAGTATCCGCAAAACCAATGATGCATGCAGTCACAGTAGAAACATCCATAGGTGTAAAATCATTGAAATAAAAAGAGGTAATTAATTTTCCATCGGGTGTAAGCTGGTCGCGCACCAGATTCATAATATATCGCGCTGCATAGTCCAAATAGCGAAACTCGTTATAAACTTTATAAGCCTCCAGCAAAATCATCGCACCCCATACTTGATCTTGCAAGCGAGACAAACCATATTCATGATAGTGGGTGTGCTGTTTTCCGTCGCGCTCAAATGGGAATGGTAACACAGCATGAAATGAGTCAGCCAGTTCTTCTATGGATTTGCCGTCTATAAAAATCTTATCCCTAAAAAAAACATCGAGCAATCCCTGAAGTCTTTTATCTATACCAATGAGCCTTTTTCTCAGGAGTAACGCATATGCCCACTTTGAACCTTCACAGAGATTAAGACCGTCATGATAAGGTTCTCTGATTTTATTTGTAGCTTTGCGGAAAGACTCATGCCACCCGGGGAAACATAATACTTTACAGTCAAGAACAGGGCTTTCTCCATTACTAGCAAGAATTTGATATAAGCCCTCTTTCTCCAGTGTGAGCTCAACTACTCTTGTGTCATCCGGATTCTTTTCGGGTAGTTTTATCGTAGCTTGAATCTCGTCAGGTGAAATAACTACTATTTTGTCGCACTCACCTCGCACACTCACAGGTATAGAAGTACCAACCACCCCACCTGAAATCTCAATAGTTGGTATGGGCGAACCTGTCAGTTCATTAATCATTTTGAAGGTTTCAGCTAAACTATTTGGGAAAGCTATATATACCGTCATTTCATTTGCCTTCACGTGCGAGTGTTGCTTTATGTTTTTATCGAAACGTGACAGAAATTGAAAGCCCATAAGGTCATGACAATTTTCCATGCCATACCTGATACGCCACCCGTCAATATTGGATTTTGATAAAAACAAAATCCAATGTCCGTCAGGTCGGTTCATGCCAAAGTACGTGACATTGCCATCAATGCTTGTGTAGGGAGTTGATGGCAAAAATTGATGCATATAGTCTATATCAGTGTTTTTGTCCATAAAATTAATATCAAAATCTAAGCCTATTTGACTAATAGATGTTGATTCACTTGAAAGAGACACCTCTATATATTCATCATGAAACTGCCAGTTAATCTGATAATCTAGCGTTGCATTCTCAAATCGATAATTTAAGCCATCTTGTAGTGTGAGGTTAGCATCCGCACGTTTTTCAATGAGCGAAAGTTCAATGCGACCATCTTCACGTGTTTTCTCGATTGCAGACTGTCCGTTATAGTCAGTATAAACAATGCCACCAAACCGTCCACCAAGAGTATCAATAATATTGGTTTGCGATTTGTCTCGAATGTCTGTCATCCGAGCTATAAGTCCTGTGGCGAAGTCGATGTCAAGGCTATACAATTTTCTTTTTATTTTTACTAAATCATTCATTTATCGAAGCACCACTAATAAATTCCCAGTTCGAGCACTCGTTTGATATAGTACCTAAGAGTGTCATACTCAACTGTTTTTGGTATGGAATGGTCGCTGTGGGCGACAAATCCATATCCATTTTTTACTACCGGAATAATGCGTTCTAACTCTGCATCAATAATTTTCCTGTCGTTTGTGTACAGTGTACGAACGTCAATCCCACCCATAAGAGCTATTTTATCTCCAAAGTCACGATGCAGTTTCAGCACATCCATTCCGGCTTTGATTTCAATCGTCTGAAGGCAATCCATACCCGCCTCTATCAAGCCGGGTATCAGCGGTTCAACAAAACCGCAAGAATGAACTATGACAGGTAAGTTTTTTGAATGCGCATAGTCCATTGTGAACTTATGTACAGGAAAAATTAAATCCATATACATTTGCGGAGACATAAACGGTCTGTTTTTAAATCCCATATCTTCATAAAACCAAACTCCGTCCGGATAACCTTCTCGCTCAAACAATATCTCTTGAAGCTCCACAAGAAGCCTGCCGTAGTCTTGAGCCATTTCTTCAATCCACTCCGGGTCAAGTGCCATATTGATAAGCATATTCTCATGTCCACAGACAGGATGGATACTTTCAAACACATTGACACCGCTCCATGCAAAGAAACGTCCTGCTTTTTCCGCAGAAGTCTTAGCCTCTCTGTAACCTTCAAAATTGATTCTTTTTTCGAGATTGTCGAATAGCAGATGCTTGACATTCTCCCAATCACCACGTTCTTTGATTGTATAGTCTATGTGTTCCGGAGTTGAATCATGCAGTTTATGTCTGCGCAAAATCGCCCCATTTCCATCTTTAATCGTTCTTGTGGTGTCGTCATCGGCTATGGTTTCCGGTTCAAAATCTAAATCCAGCATAAGGTCAAACGCCCAGAAAATGGACATATCAAAGCCAAAATGGTCGTCAAAATTCTCATTTTCTTTTATATGCCCTTGTTTTGTGTATGCAGCATGAGTATCATTCCAAAAATGCTCAAATAGTCCAATCCTATCCACAGCTTGGTGCTTTAAAATATTTGATATACGTTCTTTTCCGGTCAAGTCGCCCCTCCTGTCTGTCTTATGGCATCTAACTTAAGTTTAATCTATTAGGAAAATATCTGCTTTTTTGAGCATAAATTTTCCGGAACTTTTTGTTACTTTCACCTCGACTTCGGAGGCACAAATATGTGGGAATGTTATGATTCTCTTATGGCTGACTGTTGTTCCTCTAAATACGCAGATAGGGTTGTGAAGAATATTACTTCGGATATACAGCTCATAACCCTCTATCATCTCCCCATTCTTAATATCTTCTGATAAAACCACATGATTGATGAGTTGCTGATTGTCTAAAACTATCGTGATACTACCTTCGCTTGATTCTTTTTGGCGTGATGGCAGCGGATTTGCAAACCTTCTGCGTATTTCTTCGCCAAACTCCAAAAGCCTTTGCGCATCTACTTCCGGCAACAGTCCTCTGCGGTCAGGGCCGATATTTATGAGAAAGTTTGAGCCGCACCCGACAGAGTGATAGTAAATCCCAACGAGTTCGCTTAAGCTCTTAACAGTATGCACATCGTACTCACTGTAAAACCATTTGCGGTCACGCATCATAAAATCGCACTCTTTAGGCAAAAATCTCTGCTGTTTTTCTTCTGCGCCATTCGAAGCGCCACTATCACTGCTATCGACAAACACTCCATCGACAGTACTGTTGTTATAAATTCCTGCTATGCCTGCCTCGTTGCCCACCCACGCAGTATCGGGGTCCCACATTTCAAACAGAAGAATATCAGGTTGCATCTCTCGTATGGCTCTAACAATACGTAGTTTGTCAAAGCTATGGTTGTCACTGCCGTTGCCATCAAACCAGAGGTAATCAATTTTGCCGTAATTTTCCAGAAGCTCACTGATTTGAGCGATGAAGTAATCATCATGCTCCCTCGGCGAACGTTCCTTTGACCCTTCTTCAGCAGGAGAGTAGTATAATCCGACTTTTACACCAAACTTGCGGCAAGCGGTGACAAACTCCTCGACAACATCGCCCTTCCCGTCTTTCCATGGTGTAAGTCCCACATGATAATCAGAGTGTTTTGAAGGCCAGTTTGCGAACCCATCATGATGCTTTGTGACTAATATGGCGTACTTTAACCCTGCACGGCTGATTGTTTCTATCCAGTTTTCACAGTCAAGGGATGTCGGGGCAAATCCTTCCGTTGGCATTGTCCTGCCATCCCAATCGCTATGCCCCTCGTAGAACGTTCTTATGCCAAAATGGAAAAATGCACCCATCTCCCATTCCAAAAAAGCAAGCTGTTCCTCACTTGGTATCGATCTATCCATTTGACAATTCCTTTCTACATAACCTCCAGGTAATCTTTATCCTTTAACTCAGGGAAAACATTTCCCGGCAGTTTTTGATACCAAAAAGCTACTGATGAGATGTCGTCTTGCAAAGGCAACAGCCTTCCGCCCTCTCTGTGTCCAAGTGCTTGAATTGTAATGCGCATATCTTTTTTAAATCTAACGGGGTCATTTATATGCCACCGATATAAGCCAAAACGGGTTTGCACATCGTACATATGACTTAGCGGGACCACATAGAAGCCTGCGTAAGGCGTGTTGTACGGTGCGTATTGTTGCTTGCTCTGGTCTTCAAAATTGAAAGAGCCACAGAAATAATCCTCTGTGCCGGTTCCGCATATAGTGGGATATTTGTCGTCACCATCAATATAAAATTTTATTTCGCCTTCTCCCCACCAACCATTATTATTTGAGCCCCATGACATATATGTACCGACATAATGCCCTTCACCGCTCACATTGTCAAGTATGGTATACACGTCTTTGTAGGGGAGTGGGTTTACACGTCTGAATTGAGCATGAAAATATGCCGCATCCTCAGGAACAGGCGTCAATGTGTAGTCTACCTGATAATAGATAACAATGTCTTCTTCGGCCCTGTTTTCAAGTGTCATTTTGCAATTTTTTAGAAATGGCATCGTCCAATAACAGTTGAATGCACTGCCCGGGTTGGTGCATACCGCAAGCGACGAAATCGGTACATACTTTCCCCATCCCACGCAGAAAAAATCGCCTATCGGACATTCCACAGAGGGATGCTCCTGCCCGTCCCAATAGATGCGAAAAATCAAGTTTCTCCATTTTCCTGTAGCGGTAGCCCATATGTGCTGTATTGCACCGGGTCCATCAATATTTGCCATTTCATAAGTTTCTTTACTCTTAATTTGTATGCTCGGAAGCACCTTCCAACCATGTCCTAAATCCCGTGCCGCATGGTCGTGGTGGTCAGGTTTTATGTCCGCCATTCCGCCTTTTCCTCTCTCCCCTTTCATGTTTTCAGGGCTGATTGAGCGAGTTTCAGCATTTGATAAACGCCAAAGGTTTCCCATATTGTTTTCAAGTCCATTATACATTTTTATGACTGTTCCTTTCATTTCATTTCAAATTCAATTACAGTGCTTATTTCGTCGGGTAGATTGGCAAATACTAAATCCACAAAGGCATCGTTCGGATAGTCAATGCGCCAATCAATCAATGCCAGTTCAGACCCGTCACGTAAAAGGCGTGCAGACTTAACTTTACCTTTCAAACCATCAAATCTCAATTGTGCGGGCCCTCTCTCATAAATATGCGCATAGAGCTTATTTCCTTTTTGCGTATAGCGCCCCCATTCGGGCTTTGGGTAATTCGCTTTGCCTGCGCCGTAAATGCTTTCTCCATTTTTTTCAAGCCACTTACCTGCGCCTTCCAAAGACTGGAGAATTTCATCGGGAAACTCTCCTTTCGCGTTGGGTCCGACATTGATTAGCAGATTCCCGTTTTTACTGGTGGTGTTAATCAGCATTTGTATTATGTTGCGTGTACTTGTATAATTTAAGTCTTTCGCTCCATACCCCCAGTGATTATTAAGAGTAACGCATGATTCCCACGGAACATCTCTCCCAAGTGGATCCACATGCCCTGTTGTAGGGATTATCTGTTCGGGAGAGTAAAAATCGCCTGCGTAGTATAGCGGTTCTGCATCAAGAGGTCCGCCTGGCAGTCCGTTTGTTATAAGCCTGTTGTCTATTATTATTTCAGGCTGTAAGGAGCGAACCATCTCCACGAGCTTAGTTGCTTCCCATTTTTCTCCGGTCATTTCCCCGTATGAAAAATCAAACCACATAATGTCAATTTTTCCATAATTTGTCAACAATTCGCGCACCTGGTTTTTTAGGTATTCAAGATACCTTGGAAAGTCGTGAACCTTATCTTTGTTTCGCTCCATCAATCTTTCAGGATGACACATATCTCCATAGTGCGGAAAATCAGCATGATTCCAGTCGAAAAGGGAGTAATAAAAGCCAATTTTAATCCCCTCTGCACGAAATGCCTCAACAAACTCCTTAATCAAATCTCTCCCTGCCTTTGTATTCGTGGCTTTATAATCTGTATAGGCTGAATCAAACAGGCAGAAACCTTCGTGATGCTTAGCTGTAATTACCGCATACTTTACCCCTGAATTCTTTGCGATTTTGGCCCATTTTACGGGGTCGTAACGAACAGGGTCAAACTCTTCAAAATACGGTTCATAGTCTTCATGGGGTATATTTTCCCTTTCGCGCACCCATTCGCCGCGCCCCGGGATAGAATATAACCCCCAATGTATGAACATACCAAATCTGCTCTCCATAAACCACTCGGTCTTTTTCTTTCTTTCTTCATAAGCGAAATCCGACATATGAGCCTCCTCTTAAAAATGGTTTTTGTTTAATTTTTATGACAGAAAGATACCATCACTATTTGGAAATAGTCAATATAAACATAAAATAATGCGAAAACTAAGCAATATTAGACACCTTTCCGCAATATTGAGATATTGTTTGAATTTTGATGATGATTTATACTTTTATTATTAATCGCAAATGATGCACAAAATTACAATTATTTTGACCGATTGTTTTGTGCCTGATGAATAAGAAAAGGAATTGTCATTAGAATGAAAGATAAACCTAAGTTTCAATATTATAAGTCTCAAAGATGGCAGTTTTATTCCATGTGTGCTATTCCTCTGTTGCTTATCTTTATTTTTTCGTATCTCCCGATGGGGGGACTTGTTATTGCTTTTCAAAACTTCCGATTTGATACGGGTTTTCGCAGTGAGTGGGTAGGTCTTGAGAACTTTAGGATTTTTACACGCTCAAATGACTTTCTCAGTGCAACTTGGAATACCGTATCTCTAAATTTTATTTTTATCGTTACAAAAACTATCTTTGCAGTCATGACCGCAATTTTACTCTATCAGCTAAGAGGTAGAAAATCACTTAAGGCTTATCAAACCATATTCATAACTCCGCATTTTTTATCTTGGGTTCTTGTCGCTTTTATTGTGTATGGTTTCCTGGAGCCGCGTCTCGGCTTACTTAACACAGTTCTTGCCTTTTTCGGAGTCGACGGTCCCAACTGGTATGCCACACCCGAAGCGTGGCCAGTAATACTGACTATAGCAAGTATATGGAAAAGCTTTGGCATAGACTGCGTTATCTACTATGCGGCTCTGGTGGGAATAGACAACACACAAGTGGAGGCCGCCAAAATTGACGGTGCAGGGCTGCCACAACTTATCCGCTACATATATCTCCCACATTTGACTATGTTAATTACAATTCTGACAATCCTTAGCATTGGTGGAATTTTCAGGGCTGATATGGGACTTTTTTACCAGTTGACTCTCAACTCTCCCAGACTATTTGCAACCACTGATGTGCTAGATACACTTATACTTCGTACCATGAGAGTGTCACACAATTTTAGTATCTCGGCAGCTATCGGACTTTTACAGTCAGCACTATCTTTCGTGCTGGTTTTACTTACAAACTTTGTGGCTAAAAAAATTGACAATGATTTAGCTTTGTTTTAATCAAGGAATCACAAATTTTTAGTTGCTGTATACCAGAAGGGATGATCGCGTGGAAAATATTGAGAAAATAACTGTTCCAACCTCAAAAAAAAAGAAACGACGAATCAGCAAAATGCAAGTATTCTTGCATCTCTGGCTGATTGCTCTGTCGGCTTTCGTTATTATCCCTTTTTTGTTGGTCGTTAGTATTTCTCTTTCAAATGAGCGAGACATTGTTTTTTACGGTTTTAGACTCATACCTCTGACCTTTGATTTGTCTGCATATAGGCATATTTTTCAAAACCCTGATGCAATTTTCCAGGCATATAGGGTAACAATGACATTCTCCATAGCTGTCATGGTCTTCGGGACTCTTTTGATGTCACTTCTGGCATACCCGCTTTCACTCAGATATTTCAAGGGAAAAAATGCAATAAGCTTTTTTATTTTTTTCACTATGCTCTTTAGCGGAGGGTTGATTCCAACTTTTATCTTGTATACGCGTTACTTAAATTTGGGCGATACAATATGGGTTTACATCTTGCCATTTTTGATTAACCCCTTTTTTGTTTTTATGATAAGAACATTTTTTAAGCAAATACCGGAAGAAATACGTGAATCAGCAATAGTTGACGGTGCCAGCGAATACAGATACTTTTTCACAATACTACTCCCGCTGGCAACTCCAGTCATGGCCGCAGTTGCTCTGTTCACCTTTCTCGGCAGGTGGAACGAATGGTTTACTTCAATGATTTACATTGACAATCGCGATTTAGACAGTCTTCAATATCTTCTCAGAAGAATGCTAGACAATGCAAGAATTCTGCAAGATGCCACATTGCGTATGCGAGGTATCACTATTCCGCAGGAGAGAATCCCAACACAAACAATACAAATGGCGATGGCGGTTGTAACTGCCGGTCCAGCACTTGTTGTATTCCCGTTTTTCCAGAGATATTTTGTCAAAGGTCTCACTGTGGGAAGTGTTAAAGGATAGATGTAGTTTACCGGAAACGGTTTATTAATATATAATCATACAAAATTTCAACACAAAAAATAGGAGGTTTTTACAGTGAAAAAGTTATTCGCAATTATCTTTGCAATCGCAATTCTTGGTACACTCTTTTTGACAGCGTGTGACACTGGCAACGCAGGAGAAACGGTGACTCCTGCACCTGACACAGGCTCCCAAGAGACGGGAACACAAGAAACCCCGCCACCACCCCCTCCGCCTATTGATCCAGGTTACCCGACCCTCACATGGCTGGTGCCGGGTACACCCCAGGCGGATATGGATTTAGTAAACGCAGCTATTAGCGAGTATACACGCGAGCATATTGGTGTAAATCTTGAGCTTCAAATCATCGACTGGGGTGCTTTTGAGGAGAGGATTAATCTAAACCTTGCTGCTCAAACTGAGTTTGATTTGATGTTTGTAGGTTTTATGAACACCTATAATGCAGTTATCAACAACGGTGGTGCAATAGAAATAGGCTCATTGCTTGAAGAACATGCACCGGATTTACTTGCGACGCTTCCCGATTATGCACTTCGCGCAGTTCAGACCGAACGCGGAATTTTCGCAATACCCAATATTCAAATCATGGCTTTTGGCGGCGGTTGGTATATACAAGACTGGATTGTCGAGGAGCATGGTATTGATTTGAATCAAATAAACAGTATTGATGATCTCTATCCCGTTTTGGAGATTATACGTGACAATCACCCGGAATATGTACCGGTTATGCGGACAAACGCATCTTCTTTCAGACCTGATGTTCGTAATGACATAGGCGTTCAGTATTTCAGTATCAACGGCTCGCTTGTATTCTTTGATAGTAGCACCGGTCGGGCAATCACTTACTATCAGATTCCCGGAGCCAGAGAATCAGTAGCCCGAAGTCACGAATGGTATCTTGCAAGATTCTACCGTTCCGACCTAGCCACGAACATCCACTCAGGCGGAGGCGATGAGTTAAGCCGCGAAGGTCGTTATGCAGTTATGTCTACGGTTTATAAGCCTGGCGTTATTGCAGAAATTTTCAACGAGACAGGCAGAGACTTTTCATTCATGTTCCGCGAGAACCTGATTATGGGACACAGTAGTCCTTTAGAAACTATGATTGGAGTCAGTGCCACATCCAGACATCCCGTCGAAGCTGTAAAATTCATCAATTTGGTACACACCAGCCCGACACTTTACAATTTAATTTCTTTCGGTATCGAGGGAGTCCATTATGAAAGAGTCGGGACCAACCATATACGTCTATTCCCTGATTCAAGGTACAACCCCAATACAGGTTGGATGTTCGGCAATCAATTTATCAGCTACCTCATGGAAGGGCAAGAGGATGACACATGGATTGAAACCGCTCGGATGAACGCCGAGTCAATCCAAAGCCCACTAATAGGAATCTTCTTCGACATTGAAAATATACGAACAGAATTAGCACAGGCAGATCGTGTTCAGCAAGAATTTATAGATGCTCTCGCTAATACTGGGCTTGAGCACCCTGATACATGGTGGGACGATTATATCGAGCAGCTTTACGCAGCAGGACTTGAGGCAATTCTTGCCGAATATCAGCGTCAAATTGATGAGTTTCTGGCGAGCAGACCATAGGGTATCTCTAAAAAAATACTTCAGCACACGCTGAGTGCTTAGAGATAAAGACAATACTGAAATCAATATGCGCATACCTCTTGTATGCGCATATTGTGTTTTTAGAGGAGGAAAATATATTGAACATAATGAGATTCAAAAAGCCGGCGACAGCCTGGAAAGAAGGCTTACCTATAGGAAGCGGGCGGTTAGCTGCAATGATTTGGGGCGACGATAAAAAGGATATCATCGCACTAAACCATGAATGGCTTTGGCGCGGAGTCAACAGATACCGCAAGGTTGTTCCCAACGCAGATAAGCTTGACTTTGTGAGGGAACTATTGAGGGAAGGAAAATTTTTCAAGGCTACTTTATTTGGGAATTTGTATTTTGGCGGCGAAGGCGGTTTCTCAGGTGAAAAAGCCAGAGTTGACCCATATCAACCTGCCGGAGATTTAATTTTCTCTATTGATAACTGCGATGCATATGCAGGCAGATCTTTGGATATTGAGTGTGGAAACGTCGAAACGTCCAGACTGGTTGGAGATTACAAAGTCTCATCAAATTTCTTCGCGGATTGCAAAAGCAGTCTGCTCTACTGTTCATGGGATTCAAAAGGTAGCTTCAGCGGAGTACTTGAACTGTTTCGCACTGCTGATATATACACTGAGTGGACCGTGAGGACATCTGACAACGCTTCTGGCAAGTCTATCACTTTGGATGGCGGCTTCTTTAACGGAACTTCATTCTGCATTGCCGCTGAAGTTCGCACAGATGGGAAAATTTCGGACAACGGAACCAATTTGAGAATTGAAAATGCGTCACGCCTGGAGTGTATCGTAAACATCGCAACCTCCGTGAAGGGAATAAGAGAAGAACTCAGCATGTACACTGCCGATTTTGACTTTAAGAAAGTATATGCCCTTCACTGTGATTCTTTTTCGCAGATGTTTAACAGGACGTCTTTTGAGATCAAAGGGGATGAGGAATATAATGATTATTACATGGAAGATAGAATTGCTCGAATAAAAAGTGGAAATCGTGATAACGGAGTTAGTACGATGCTGTACAATTTTGGGCGCTATCTGTTTATCGCGGCAACAATTAACGGAGAGCTTCCGCCTAATTTGCAAGGAAAGTGGAACGATCTGGCAGAACCTCCGTGGGATAGTGATTATCATATGGATATAAATCTGCAAATGAACCACTGGCTTGTTGAGCCCTGTCAACTTAACGAAGGTGCTCTAAAGTTCTTTGATTACCTTGAATCATTTTACGAATCAGCCTCTGCGGCGGCGAGGGATCTTTACAACTGCCGTGGAATTTATATGCCCATACAAACTGACGCTTGGGGAGTATCTACACCTGAAGCATTTGGTTGGGCAGTTTGGGTCGGATGCGCACCGTGGATGGCTCGCCACTTTTGGGAACACTACACATACAACGGGGATATTGACTTTTTGAGGAATAGAGCGTATCCTTATTTCAAGAAAGTTGTGGAATTTTTTGAGGATTATCTCGTCAAAGATGATGATGGAGTTTACCAGATTATGCCATCACAATCTCCCGAAAACCGTTTCCAAGGCTCAGGTTTTATCGCCGTTGCCCTCTGTGTATCTGCCGCTATGGATGTGCAACTATGCTATGATGCTTTCAGCTACGCTATAGATGCTGCGGAAATTCTTGACGTTGATTCAGTAAATGTAACTTTATGGAAAAACATCAGAACTAACCTGCCAAAATTCGGTATTGGCTCGGACGGAAGGCTCTTAGAATGGAATGAAGATAAAGAAGAAGTGCAAGATGAACTTGGACACAGGCATCTTTCTCATTTGTACGGAGTATTTCCATCGGATTTGTTTACCGATAAAGTTCGGACAGCCGAATATGAAGCGTCTCGCAAGTCCTTTGATTTTCGCCTAAAACACGGTGGCGGTCATACAGGGTGGAGTCGCGCATGGGTTGCCGCGTTGATGTCACGCTTTAATAACCCCGATGGTGTCTATGAGCACGTCACCGCTCTGCTAGTGGATTTCGCCACAGTTTCACTGCTTGACCTGCATCCTCCCGGTTGGTTCCAGATTGATGGCAATCTCGGTATTGTCGGAGCAATAAATGACTCGGTTTTGAGCTTTACAAATAGCAAAATACATGTCATGCGTGCAGTTCCTAAAGAGTGGAGTTCCGGCAGTATTTCCGGGATTAAGGCCCCCGGCGGTCACATTATTGACTTGGTTTGGCATAATGGCAAAGTCAAAGAATTGGTCATCTCTATCGGTTTTGCTGAAAAAGCTGTGTTAATTATCGACGGAAAAGAAAAAGAAATAACAGGATCGGTTGGAGAGCGAATAGTTATTTGAGGTGCCTGAGTGAATATCGTGAGTTTTTCTGACACAATTGGGATAATCAGGAGTTTTGGTGCAAAGAGTTTGTTCGTCAAACATTTTTTTCGCACATTCATACCTTTGCTTATACTTTTTGTGATTACTTCAATTGTGATTTACTCAAACGAACGTTCAGTCAGGCTTGCAGAACTTGAGAGATATTACGACATTCGGCTTTTCAGTGTATCTCATGTCGTTGAAAATATCCTCATGGAATCAGAAAACAGTTATATGGGTTTGCGTATTTCAACTCCGGAAAATGTTGAGATTTTTCTTGGGAGCGGAAATACAGCAAGCCCACATTTCATTGCAAGCGTACGAGATATTCAGCGAACATTAACAAGGCTCGCCACACCGCAACATCTTCACTCCATCTACCTCAGCGGTAATAACAGCAATTTTGTAGTATCTTCATCTTTCCTGAGCCCAAGTGCCGTGTTTGATGAATTTAGAGATAACGAGTGGTATGAATATTCTGTTGGCAATGAGATCGCAATTTTCCCCAGAGAAATAGTTTATACAAGACATTCGCAAGTCAGTGTGTTGACAGCAGTCCACCCCATTACTTTCGGGCAGGTCATTGATGGTCATCTAATCGTGAACTTTGACTATAGACAGATTGTGCAAAGCATCAGGCTTGCGTCCGAAGATAGCGGTGAGGTTTACATCACCGACAGCACCGGAAATGTCATTCTCTCTACAACCGACAGGGAGGACAGAGCAACTTTTCGCTATTTAACCGACTCCATTTCAGGAGGGCTGACAGTGACTCTGTGGTATACACCGAATGAAAGCATTTTTGGGGTGAATGAAGCCCTCTGGGCGGCATTCATTATAGTCCTCTTAACTATCACAGCTGCGTCCGTTGCTTTGCTACTCACATTTTATTACTATAGGTCAATCACCAACATCATTCAAACCATTCAAGCTCCGTCTATTTCCCACAAGAGCGATGATAACGAAATAAGTTTTATTGTTTCTAACATATTGGCTATACTTAACAAACATAGCGCACTGGAAAGTGAGCATGTGGAACGTCTCGTCATGCTCAACAAAGCGCAGGCACTCTCATTGCAATCGCAACTCAATCCGCACTTTTTGCTGAACACCATACATATGATTAGTTCTATTGAGATGGCGGAGCACAAGAGAGAAACCCCCACCACAATGGTCTTGTCCTTGTTGGGAGATATTCTTATTGAAGCTATTGATACATCGGAAACCTTTATATCACTTGAACGAGAAATGGATTACTTACAAAAATATATGCAAATAATCAATGTAAAATATGAAAACAAAATTATACTTGATATAAAAATAGATGATGACACAAAAAATTTGTTTATTCTTAAATTGAGTTTGCAACCGCTATTAGAAAATTCTGTATATCATGGTTTTTCCGACAAAAGTGAGAATTGCATGATATGTGTTACCGCAAAAAAAGAAGAAGAAAACCTAAAAATAACCGTCAGTGACAACGGCAGAGGGATTACAAAAGAAAAATTATCTGATATTCGTGCGAAGATGAATAAAATTAATATTGAACACAAAGCAAATATAGGTCTCACAAACACAAATCAGCGAATGAAACTAATATTTGGCAACAGCTACGGTTGCAGTATAACTTCAGATGAAAAGGGAACAACTGTTGAAATGCTCTTACCTACGCTCGACAACATATAGTCTTATCCGCCATAGTTGCGCATTCTGTACTCACGAGGGGTCATGCCTGTCTGTGCTTTGAATAGCTTAAAGAAGTATTTATAGTTTGAATATCCTACCATGCTGCATATCTCGTTAATCTTTTGGTTAGGTTCATGCAAAAGTCTAATGGCTTGCTCAATCCTAATTTTGTTAAGGTAATCGATAAAATTCATTCCAATTCTTGATTTGAAATAGCGACAAAAATGATATTTACTCATATATACACTGGATGCCACTTCGAGCAATGATAGCTTATTCATGTAATATTTGTCTATATAGCTCACTATCTTTTCAATTATGTCATCATCATCAACATTGCTAAATCCTGAAATTACGTGGTGCAAGGCAGTTTCAGTGTTATCTCCTAGACGGAGTGTATCTAATTCATTTTTAAGTCTGACACATAGTTTTTCTATTTCGGTAAACGATACAGGTTTCACCATGTATGCAAACACACCCACATTTATGCCTTGCATAGCATAGTCAAAAAGTTTGTGACCGCTCATAAAAACGACAACTGTATCAGGATAATTTTTACGTATCTCTTCAGCAAGTTTTGTTCCGTTCTTATTGGGCATATTTATGTCAGTGATTACCACATCTGCTTTATCTTTTTTTAGATATTCTAGTGTGTCATTTGCATTGGTGAATGTTCCCACAACTTCAAAGCCCATGGTTTTCCAATCAAAAGCACAGGATATATTGTTTAATACAAACGCTTCATCATCAACTAATACAAGTTTATACATTATCATCACCGCACTTCATCGGCACGTATTTATCCGTAATACTTATCAATTGTTTCCTGAACTAGCTTATTCCAATTTTTTAGATTGCTGACATTATATGACACTGTGCTGACATCTTTTAAGACAATATCGCAGGGGCATCCGTAGTTTAAACTTGCCTCTATTACTTTTTCTATTTCGCCACGTATTGTCTGCTCGTTAAACTTGCCTGAAACAAATGCAGGATTTGGCTTATGAGAGAGCACATAATCCCCAGCTATTTGCTCTGCGCATATATTAACATCGGCCCATGGACTTACACCGATTTTTCGCATATTCGGAATTTTTTTCAGTAACTCAATTTTTCTGTCAAGAGGCTCACAGCAACCGTAATATACTTGTCCGCACATTTCCATAATAGGACTCATATAATCAAGATCAAACTCTTGGTGCATGCTCGGCGAAACTGAACCGAATATTTGTGCCATCCCCCTAAACCAAACATCTTTAAGTTTTGTTACTCCACTGTTTTCGTCATGCACCAATTCATCGCAATATGCGGGGGTTGCGTGGATGTCTATAAGATTTGACTCCAATAGACCTGCCGCTTCCATTTGCTTGTATTGCGATTTTGCAAACTTCGAAAAAATGCTAACCGTTTTATGCATGAATTCCGGTCTTTCGATTAAATCCATCAGTATTGGTTCAACACCGCGCAATTGGCTTATTATATCCCACGGGGAGTGGTATATTTGATCTCCGCGTAATCGCACAGGGATTAATCCGTCAAGTAAATCTTCTGCAGCAGCTATACGCTCTTTGTCGAGTTGCGGGTTTGCTGTAACTATCGGTGCTTTGAGCGCATCTAGTTTTTCTTCTGTGTCAAGCACATCTTCATAGCTATGTGATACCACATGTCTTGTCTCATCAATTGCAATAGTCTCTTCGCTTATATTAACTCCAATATTTGTAACACTGTATGCCTTCTGAATATAATAACAGTCTTCTACAAGCATATCAGCTTGAAAATGCTCCCATTTAAAGAGCGTTTTTCTGAAAAATAGCTCAATTTCTCTGGCAAAGTCTCCCTTGCAATGTAAGTCCAGTGAACCGTCGAAATTTAGTTCATGCCAAGGTAGCTCTTCTATCCATACTATTGGTCTGCATGGACGTAGCGAATTCGTATTTCTGATGCGAATTTCTCTTTCTTTGCATTTAGGGTCATTTGCAAGTTCTGCGTATCGACTTGCCAAGTCCCGAATAATGGTTTTGTCATTTTCCGGCATTGTGCTCAAGACCTCCATATATTATAGTCGGTGTCCAAATGCAGTAAATATTACACCTCTTATGTTCGCGCTTTCTAAGATAATTGCAACATTGCTTATTTTCCCTATCAAGATTCGGGGGTTTATCTCCCTCCTCATATCTTAATTTTCAGTAATTTAATTGCATTTCCGGCATAAAACTTTTTCAGCACATCATCTGGGAGACAAATGCCGTAGATATTCCAACGTCCTTGACCCCATCCCCAGTTTCTGACCGGTCTGAAATACTCATCGTAAGTTTCAAATAAGCGATAATGGTCAGCATAAAAGTCAAATGTGTTTTTATCCTCTGTTTCATTGTCAAAGCCAAAGTCTGTGCCAAAAAGTATCCTATCCTGGTATTTTAGAAAAAAATCTCTTGCCGTATACGGTTGGCGCCCCAGTAAATTGTTGCGCGCTGCGGTATCAATGTACATGTTCGGGTGCTTATCAAGCTGCGAACCAACCCAAGATAAGTCCTCAGCACATGAGCCTACATGGGGAATAATAAATGTAGTGTCGGGGTTTTCTGTCAGCAAGTTGTCCTGTTGCTGCATTAGTTGCTCAAAAGTATAGCGCCCTTCTCCGTCACTGTCATAAAATGACCATTCCGGGTTTTCAACTAAAGCTTCGTAAAATTCATTTTTTTCATCAACCGGAGTGAAAAAAGCTTTTGGGTCTGCTATATGATAAAGAACTGGCAGACCATATTTCGCAGCAGCTTCCCAAATTGGAAAGAGTCTGCTATCATTAGCTCTTATATACTTGCCATTAGAGTCCTTAAGCGTGCATCCGATGTTTTTCCAAAACTTCAGCCCCTTAATACCCATCGCTTTGAATTGCTTTAGTTCTTCATCTGCACTTTTTGCAAAATCCGGTTCATCCAATCGCGAAACATCCACGGATGCAAAGGTGTGTATATATTCTTCATAACCTTCGAGCATCTTAAGGTGACTTTTCAGCATATCTCCCCAAAACATCTTCAGGTTTACCACGCCGCATATTCCGGATTTTTTTAGGCTTTTAACCATCTTTGCAACATTTAACTTTTTCTCCGCTTCTTTCCTCTCCATTTGTAATGCACCAATATGAATATGTGCATCAAAAACAGGAAATTTAGGGTTAGTCACCTCATGTTCTTTTAAGCAGAGCATTGATACAGGATTATAGTCTTTCAGGAGCAAATCTTTTTTCATGTGTTTTTCCTCCAGTGCTCGGTTGTCCAAAATGTCACTACTCAGTTTACCCGCCAAATATCGTTCTTGCGACATGGATACCCGCAGCTCCTGCTTGTGCAAGACCTCTTGTTATGCCTGCGCCGTCGCCTGCGGCATAGAGGTTTTTAATTTCTGTTTGCAATGTTTCGCTAAGCTCCGGGCGTGCAGAATAAAACTTCGCTTCTACTCCGTAGAACAATGTATGCTCTGCTGCAAAGCCTGGTGTCACCTTGTCTAAGGCTCTGGTCATTTCGATAAGGCTTATCATAGTATTATAGGGTAGCACAAGCCCCAGGTCGCCCGGCACGGCTTCTTTTAATGTTGGCTCAAGGAAACCTTCGGCTATTCTCTTTTCTGTAGAGCGTCTGCCGCGCAGAATGTCTCCGAATTTTTGTATGATAAGACCGCCGCCCGACAGGTCGTTTGCTCGTCTGCAAATCTCGCGGGCGTATTCGTTTGGTCTGTTAAAC
>Ga0209755_10002713_pt1 | contig 23745 bp, 21 predicted proteins | sample TergutCo191P1_FD_187301 | JGI IMG/M metagenome (GOLD analysis project Ga0209755, IMG submission 187301) | Cornitermes sp. P1 segment gut microbial communities from Petit-Saut dam, French Guiana - Co191P1 (SPAdes) (version 2) | ecosystem: Host-associated > Arthropoda: Insects > Digestive system... | reverse complement strand
ATATTATTATTTAGCAAGGAATATATTTTTAATAAAACTTTCTCTTGTTCGATCATATGTTCAAAAGAACTATTTAACATAATAATATCAAATAATTCATTATTTAAATCAAATATTTCCTTTTTATATATTATTATTTTATTTTTTTTTGTATTATATTCTATATCATCCTTTATAAAAGGATCTATTCCTACTAGATTATTAAAACCTGCTTTAGATAATATTTTAAGTAATTTACCTGAACCGCAACCAACATCCAATATTCTCTTGTCGTACAAATATTTATTATTTTTTATTGGAGGTTTTATTTCAGGATATATTAAAAAAACGAGTTTTGATATTATTGATATTTTTGAATAATAATAATTAGTTATTAAATAATTATTAAAACGCTGTATAATATTTTGATCATTTGATATTTCTATAGAATTAAAACTATAATAATCTTCCGGATAATATTTTGAAAAATCTTCTGGTATATTAATTAATTGTAAGCATCCGCATAAATTACATTCCATATAATTAAATATCTCGTTATCCCCTCCAAATTGCATTTCTTTAGCATTATAATATTTATTATTTTCAGAATTATTACAAATTTTACAATTATTCATTAAATTTCTTCTTACAAAAGTATCATTTCTTCCCTATAAATGTCTTGTTTCATATAATAATTTTTAACCCACTCTTTTGGAGCAATTACAATTTTTTCATTATTTTCTGATAAAAATGATCCCCACCAGCTAAATGTACTATTAGATATAATAAAATGCTTGCAATTATACATTAACCTTAATTCTTCATAATCAGGATTGTTTAATTCAATATATTGTATATTATAATTAAATTTATAATTGTTTTTAATATAATCAATTTCTTTTATATTATCTGAAAAAATATAAAAAACAGGGTTTTTTATTTTATCAGCAATATATTTCATACCCTTTTTATAATAAGACTCATCGCAGACATTAAATTTTTCATTTTTGGGGTTTGAAATATAATCGCCGCGGCGTAAATGCACGCATACAGAATTATTTTGACTTATTTCGTTTATAACAGTTAAATTTTCAGAGGATGGAGCAGTAATAACTTTCAATTCATGTCTTATAATATTTTCTATATCTTTAAAATATTGGAATGAGTTAAATCCGCCTATAAGCCTTTTTTTTCTTGCGCTTCCGCTGTATTCATAAAATGATAAATAATCATTAGTAAAAAAAAAGCCTTTTTTTGATAATTTATTATAATTTTCAGCTCCTGAAAGAAAATTATTTTTCCTTAATATCGCAAAATATAGCGCATAAAAAATAGAAGAAAAATAACCATTTAACACATTCATGTATTTTAATTTAGGAGTATTAAAATGACGTAATGCGTTATTGGTATTTGTTCTTTTAAAAGCATATAAACATATTACATTCATAAACTGTCTGTTAAAAATTAATTTTTCATTATTCTTAATTGATAATGCCCGTCCATAAGCATATTGAAACATTAAATTTCCCATACCACCCATTAGTTCAACTATAATCATATATTACCATTTATGGCAGTAACTTTTGAATTGTAACAAAGCATGTTTTATAAAACCAATAAAAATCAGTAAATATCGTTTTTATTACAGAGATTAAAAAACAAAAAAACGCTTTTATTCTGTTACGCTTTATAAATATTTTTATTTGTTTCTTTGTATATCCAATTTTTCTTATAATTTCAATTTCATCTTCGTTTAAAGCGGCTGTAAAACTCATTGCATTTAAAAATATATTATTGTAATGTCTTCTTACTATACCAAGAAAACTATCTTTTATTTTCAAGTTATCACAAAATATATCTGATAATTGTAAAAAACCGTATAAATCCATAAATATTCTTTGTTTTAAACTATAAAAAAAATTGTCATTGCCAAACCTTGAAAGAGCAATATAATCTGATATTCTAAATAATTTATATTTTTTATATAACATAAGCATATACTTAGCAACTTGAATATAAATAGTTTTTAAATATGGTGTATATTCTGTTTCTTTAATACTATCCCATACTTCCTTCTTTATAATTAATGTTGTTAAATATCCAAGACAAGTAGTTGAATTTAATTTATTAAAATAATTTATTACTTCATCATCATTGTTAAAATCTATAATAAAATCATTTTTATCTTTTGTCCATTTTTCTTTTAATTTAATTCTTAATTTTCTATTACATACATATCTATTTCCAAAAAATACATTTATATCTGAATATTTATTAATATAATCCAAAACAATGTTTAATTTACCATCCGGTATGCCGTCATCATCACCCATAAGCCAGCAATACTTAGCATTAGATATTTCTATACTTTTAATTACGTTTCTATCAAATCCAATATTTTCTGAATTACGATAAAATATATATTCAATGTTAAATATATCTAAATATTCTCTAACAGGTTTTTCCAAATCATTTGGTGAACAATCATCACTTATACATATTTGAATTCTATCCCTATTTTTATTATCTAGTTGATTTGTTATAGTAATTAATAATTCTATTAAGCAATCAAGACGGTTATACGCAGGTATGCAAATTGCGAGTTCTTTCATTTATATTTACGTTGCAATTAGATTCTTTTGTTTATTAATATTATTAAATAAAAATATAATAAATCTATATAAAAAATAAATAATTATAAATAACTGACTAATAATAATAACATAATTAGCGCCTGTTAAATAAAAATTATTTAGAAAATAATTTGTAATAACTAAACAAATAACAGCTCCAATAATATTACCAATTAACATACCTTTAATATCCCTGATAATTGTTAATATATTATTAAATAATATTAATACTGTATATATACCAGAAACAATAATGCCTTCAGGTAATAAATAAGTATATTGTATAATAGACTGACCGAATAAAATATTTATGCCCCATTCTCCGAAAATAATGGAAGCAAAATAAAATATAATAGAAATAAATAATATAAATAAAAAATATAGAAAAAACATGTTTTTTAATCTAATATAGTTATTATCCTTTAAATAATTTGTAAAAATATTTATCATTGGCATAAATAATAAAGAGGCTACAACTTGAAGTATAATTGTTGGCGCAATTACTGATGTATATATTCCTAAATTTTCTATCCCATATATTTTTTCCAATGAATATCTAGAATATGAATAAATAAACATTATTATAAGACTGGACATCATTATAGGAAGGCATTTTATTAATAATATTAAAATATTCTTAATTTTTACAGTAGAAAAAACAATAAGAATTTTAGCTTTTTGGTAATCAAATAAAAAACAAATTAATAAAGAAATTACTAACATTCCAAATATACTTGTTAATAAATCAAAAAATATTCCTAAAATGATAAAAATTATTAAATTTAAAATACCGCGAATTATTAATGACATGCCAATATAATTCATACGCCAATGTTTTTGATCAATACCATGCAAAACATCAATAAAAGCGTCGATTGAACGATAAAGCATATAAAAAATAATAATTTTTTTTTGTGTTATAAAGTAGTTATTAAATAATACAAATATTAAGCAAAGTATAAATGAAATTACACATGTAAATACTCGCGAATAAATATATGTTCTGTCATTAAATTCATTATTTTTATCTGATACTTGAAATATTCTTATATTAAATAAAGCAAGAGTATAGAAAATATTTGTTATATTCATTGCTAGAGATAAATTACCGGCATTTGTAAAATCATCATATATCCATACTACAACTATTGTCATAAACCATTGACAAGCTAGATATACTATAGATCCAATAGAATTCCATGCTATATTATTAATTAGTTTATTTTTAATCATTTTTTTTTATTAATATTTGAATATTTGTGAAAAAAAATAAATAATGTAAGCAGTTTTTTATGAAAAAAAATATATATAAAACGAGGCAATATCTTATATAAAACATATTGTATACTGTAAAAAATATTCCAATTTATTTTATAATTATTTTCTATCTTCCATAAAGATAGATTAACATATTTATGAAACAACTCTTTTTGCGGATGACAATTATTTTTTTCCCATGGCCGTCCAGTGAATCCCCCCATGCAATGATGTATAACAGGATTATTTATAGCATATAATATCTGTTCATAATTATAAAATATATTAGTTGGTATAGAACTAATATATAAAGATTCTTTAATGCCAAAAATATAAAAACTTGGACTAATGTTATAATACATTTCTAATAGTTTAATATTATTATTAAATAATAAATTAATTAGGCATTGATCAGTAAAATATTTATTACCAGAATTAATATAATTTATTATTTCATCTTCGCACTTTTCTTTAATCCATTTTATTTTATTAAAAAGAATTATTCCTGCGTTATAATATTTTTCATTTAAGGATATATCAATTAATACTTTCAAATCGCCCGGTACATTATCATATACCATTGCAAGTAAATTATCTTCAAAATTTAAATCAATTAAATTTACCAATGAACCAATAATAATAGTATCAGAATCGATATATAATATTCTATCTGTTGGAATATTAATTTCATTGACAGCAAACAACTTAAAATATGTTGTATAAGAGCCATGAAATAAAGGAACATTCAATTTCTTTAATTTATCAGATATTTGATCTGTATTAATAAAAAAAATATTTCTATTATATTTTTTACATGTCTCATTAAATTTATTAATATTTATATCGGATAAATTATCATTCAAAAAATATATATTAATTATGTCTATGTTTTTATTATTTTCAAATAATGATGTTATTGAGACACCTGTTATTGGAGCATAATAATTACTGCTTTGATATAACACATTAAGCGTTTTCATAAAATAAATTACCAAAAATTATTTATTATTTATCCTGTAAAGAAGATAAATATTCACTTATACCGTTTTTATATAAATATTTAGACTTCCATCCAATACTCTCTAATCCGCTTATATCAACATTAATATCCATCATTTCACCTTCTCTATATTCTAATGCACCCCATGAAAGTGTTGTTTTATTTTTTTTATATATTTCCTTATATTGTTTAACTAATTCATTAATAAATTCACGCAGTGTAATAACATTACCGGTACCTACATCAAATTCAACTAATTTATGTAAAAATGAATGCTGTTCTAATACTTTTAAATATGCAGAGACAACATCATCTATATAAATAAAATCACGTTTCTGAAAACCTTCTGTTAGGTCTATATTTTCAGTATTTTTATTTAATTGATCAATAATCCATGGAACAAATTTTGATATATCATCTTTATTTCCATACATATGTTCCAATTTCATATTGATAACTTGAATTTTATCTGACGATTGTTTTAGCCATTCAAAAAACTGCCGTTTAGAAAGACTATATGTATTTAATTTATTTTTTAATGAATTCGTATTAAAAAAAGTATCTGTATTAATAAATAATTCCGTTTTATTCAAGATTGCAAATTCTAATAATCTGACTCCAAAAAGAATATTAGTATCTATTACCTGACTCAATTTGTCATTTAGTCTTCCATAACAGCATGCAGTATGTATTATTATATTAATTTGTTGTTCTTTAAATGCTGTTTCTATATTATCTACATCATAATATTTTATCTCATCAAGGACATCTCTTATTCGGTATAAATTAGAAGTGCTTCTCTTTAAAAATATTATTTTATAATTATTCTGTATTAAATCATGTATTAAATGAGAACCAAGAAATCCTGTGCCGCCTGTTAAGAGAATAGTTTTCATGATGCCTCAATATAGGATTTAATAAATAAAAGAAGATAATTCAATATCATATATAAAATTATTTAAGTTTATATAACTTTTTTAATCACTGTAATCATTTTATCAATCATATCATCTGTCATCCCAGGATACACGCCAATCCAGAATGAATCGTTCATGATACGATCCGTTTCTTTTAAATCTCCAGCAACTCTGTAACCTTCGCCTGTTTTTCTAAGTACATCAAAACATGGATGCTTAACAAGATTTCCGGCAAAAAGCATTCTGGTTTGAATGTTCTTACTTTCAATATATTGAACTAATTTATTACGAATAGTTATTACCCCCCCCCCCCCATATTATTTTCCTTGCATGTAATTAAAAATCCAAACCAGCTTGGATCTGAATTTGGCTCTGCTTCAGGAAGGATTAATTTATTCTGCATGTCTTGTAAACCATTATACAAACGTTTCCAGTTCAATTTACGTTTTTCTACAAAGGATGGAAATTTCTCAAGCTGCGCGCATCCAATTGACGCCTGCATATCAGTCGCTTTCAGATTATAACCAAAGTGGCTGTAAACATATTTATGGTCGTAGCCTGAGGGAAGTTCTCCGAACTGCACATTAAACCGGTGTCCGCATAAGTTATCTTTTCCTGAAGGACACGCGCAGTCGCGTCCCCAGTCGCGCATGGAGCGAATTATCTTATGAAGCAGCGGATCAGATGTGTAAACAGCGCCGCCTTCGCCCATTGTAATATGATGCGGCGGATAAAAACTGGATGTTCCAATGTCGCCGATTGTTCCTGTAAATTTTGGAACGCCGTCAATTATATATTTTGAACCAAGCGCATCGCAATTATCTTCTATTAGCCATAAGTTATTAGCTTTACAAAATGCTTTTACAGTTTGCAGATCAAAAGGATTACCAAGAGTATGAGCAAGCATTATAGCTCTAGTTTTTGGAGATAATGCTTTTTCAAGCATTGATACATCAATATTATACTGAGGAATTGTTACATCAACAAAAACAGGAACTGCGCCGTATTGTAAAATTGGAGTAACCGTAGTAGGGAAGCCTGCTGCGACTGTTATTACTTCATCACCGCGTTTTATCGCGCGTTCTTCCAATAGCGGAGAAGTAAGAGCCATAAAAGCGATAAGATTTGCGGATGATCCAGAATTAACAAGCGAACAGTAAGGGACATTTAGGTAATCGCCAAGCTGTTTTTCAAACTTATCTGTATAACGTCCCGATGTCAGCCAGAATTCAAGTGAGCTGTCTACAAGGTTTATTATTTCTTTTTCATCAAAGACACGGGAAGCATAAGGAATTCGATCGCCGTCCTTGTATGGCTCTTTTTGCATAAAGGTCTTATAATATTCCTTTACGCTTTCTAAAATGCGTTCAGTTGCTTGTTCTTTATTCATTGATTCAAACATTTAATTCCTCAAAATAATCCTGTATTTGTTTATTTACGCAAATTAATCTTTCTTCATCAATTTTAACTTTTGCGAATTCTACAGTTTTTTCTATCGCTTTCTTAATATTCCATTTTGGTTTCCACCCAAGAACCGCTTTTGCCTTTGAACAATCGAGTTTTAAGAAATTAGCTTCATGGAAACCGTTATTTTTCGAATTTTTCCAATGCCCCCCCCCCCCCCCCCCAATATTGAAAAAACAAATCCACAAGTTTTCCTGTAGTAACACAACTTTCATCATCAGGGCCAAAATTATACGCGCCTTCAAGAGTTTTATTTTTATACTGTTTTTGCGCCAATATTAGGTATCCAGAAAGACAATCTAATACGTGCTGATACGGGCGAGTAGAAGAGGGGTTCCTAAGAAATGTTTCTTTTCCAGCGTCTGCAGCTCTTATGCAATCAGGTATTATTCTGTCTTCTGAATAATCGCCGCCGCCTATAACATTACCGGAACGAGCGGTAGCTATGGAAGGCGCATCAACATAATTAAGAAAAGAGTTTCGATAACTGTACGTTACAAGTTCGCTGCATGATTTACTGTTGGAATAAGGATCATAACCGCATAGATTCTCATTTTCGCGGTATCCCCAATGCCATTCTTTATTTTCATATACCTTATCTGTAGTTATATTTATAAATGATTTAACAGATTTTGTTAGCCGTAATGCTTCAAGTATATTTACAGTACCCATCACATTTGTTTCATATGTTTCCGCAGGCTCACGATATGATAATCGTACAAGAGGTTGTGCTGCCATATGAAAAATTATTTCTGGCTTTGCGTCTTGTACAGCTTTAATCAAATTATCGCGGTTTCTGACATCTCCAATTATCGAAACCATATCATTATCAGTTTTTGTTTGATTAAACAATGAAGGTGTTGTAGAACAGGGTAGTGCGTAACCTGTTATTTTAGCCCCGGCAAGCGAAAGAACACGGCAAAGCCAAGTTCCTTTAAAGCCCGTGTGACCTGTTATAAACACGTTTTTGTTTTTATAAAATTCCAGCATTATTAACCTGTATTTTTCACATATCAATCATTGATAAGCCGAGATATTCTATCTTATAATTAATTAAACAATTATTTTTATTCATCATATTCGTAACTTTTTCTTTTAATAAATTATACTTGGTATGCTTTTCACTGCGTTTTATTTCTGCTATTTTTGCAGTTTTATCAATATCATTAACTGCAATCAAATCAATTTCATTTTCTCCTGTTTTGTCCCAATATGAACCTATCTTTGTTATTTTTCCTTCTTCCAGATATTTATCGCGAAAATATCTTTCTAAGATTAACCCGCTGAATGTTGAATAATCTCTGTCTATAATTCTTTTTAATTCATCGTACTGCGCTATTTCTATGATATATGAATATTTATAAATAAAACGAAACCAAAACGAGAAAAAGTTATCCATTATTATATATCTGACATTTTTTGTTTCACTTTTAGAAAACATAGGAAATGATTTACTAATTAATCCATAATCATTTTCCAGCCTTGTTAAATATCCGCTTACTTCTTTTCCAACACAATTTTCGATTTTTGATCTTGTGTTTTCTCCGCTTGCAATTGCGGAAAGAATCGTAAAATATATTGTATAATCTTTTCCAAATTCATCTATTAAAATATTTTTTCCGTCGGTTATAAATGTTGAATCTTCGCGAATAATATAATCAATCATTTTATTAAAATTAAGCGCTTTATTATCAACTAAAAGCTGCACATATTTTGCAATACCGCCTGTAAAAGCGTATAATGCAAGCAGGTCTTCCTGATTAAAACCGGGATATTCTTCTTTTAATATATCTTTTAATACTGACACATTAAAAGACTTAATAATCATGGAAGATGTTGCTCTGCCAAAAAGCGGCGCTTTATAATCCATAAATATTTTATGAATTAAAGAAAAAACCGAACCGCATACAATAAGATTCATTTTACTTTTATCTTTATAATAATCCCAATGGTTCTGCATTTCGCTGTAAACAGCCGGATTTATATTAAAAAATTCTTGAAATTCGTCAATTATCAGAATGAAGTGTCTTTCCAAAGAAAGCTGCATTAAATATTTAAAAAGTTTTCCAAAATCATTTATATCTCCCAGAACAGGTACATTTAATTTACTAACGATCTCCTGTTGGAAATCCTTACAAAGAAACGGCTCTGCTTTTCTTGTAATAAAAAAATACAAGGCGCATTTATTTTCTGCCGCACGAAGCAAAAGCTGAGTTTTGCCTATTCTGCGCCTTCCTGTAACTATGGTAAAACTTGCATTTTCTTTTGAGTTCTCATTAATTTCATTGAGCCGTTTTATCTCATTTTCTCTGTTATAGAACTTCATACTTTATATTATATCGAAACAGTCAGTTCGGAACTAGTGGTTTCGCTAAGTATTTATAGTATTATATTAATATATTTTATATTATTTTAACCAGAGAGCCCACGGACATGTCCCATTCGTCCACATTTCTGTTAATTCATTTTTATCTTTTAATGTATCCATTGCCCGCCAAAAACCTGTGTGTTTATAAGCGTTAAGTTTTCCATCTTCCGATAATGTTTCCAAAGGTTTCCTTTCCAGAATAGTTGATTTACCATCAATCAGATAATCAAACACATTATGCTCCATAACAAAAAAACCGCCGTTAATCCACGCTCCATCACCTTCCGGTTTCTCTTTAAATGATGTTATACTTCCGTTATCTGCAATATCCAGCGCGCCGAATCTTCCGCTAGGCCGCACCGATGTTAATGTTGCATATTTACCGGCTTTTTCATGCATCTTAATCAATTCCTGTATATTTATGTCACTAACTCCATCCCCGTAAGTAAGCATAAAACGTTCTTTACCTATTATATTTTTTGCTGCGAGTAAACGGCCGCCTGTCATAGTATCCTGCCCTGTATAGAGCATTGTTACTTTCCATGGTTCAGTCCTGTGATTATGCAGTTCAACAGAATTATTTGACATATCCACAGTAATATCTGAATACCGGGTATAATAATTTATGAAATAATCTTTAATAATGTGTGATTTATATCCTGTAAGGATAATAAATTCATTAAATCCCCAATGCGAATAAATCTTCATTATATGCCATAGAATCGGACGGCCGCCAATTTCTACCATTGGTTTGGGAATAAGATTTGTTTCTTCTGAGAGGCGTGTTCCAAAACCTCCCGCCAATAAAACTACTTTCATTTTTTAAAAACAATATTATTAGATATAGGAAGTTTAACCATTAACTGTACTATATACTGACGGATTTATATTAAGAAACTCCTGAAACTCATCAATAATTAAAGTAAAATGTTTTTCAAGTGATAACTGCATAAGAAAATGAAATAATTTTCCAAATTCAATTATTTCACCTGCGATCTGTTAAAAAATTTCATACATTAAATTATAGCGAACCGTCATTTGGGAACTATTGGTTTCGCTGATTTTAACTTAATAAAAATAGAAATAAAAGCAGACAAATAATTAGAAATATTTATTATATTATTAATTTTATATATCCTTTATTACCAATCTTGATATAATTGATAAGTTATAAGAACAAATGTTTGCGAATTCTAAATCAATAAAATCAGGCTTAATATTATAATGTTTTGGAATATCTATTGTTGGAGCCGATTCTAATAAAACTCTCCTTTTTTCCAATCCGTAAGTTATAGCTTCAATTTCTTCAACATTCATATCACCGCGAGCTTTTACTTTTTGTAATCCTGTATAAATTAAATCCCCAATATTGAATATTAAACTATTTGCATTATCTTGCATAAGCTCCCAATCAATATCAACAACAGAAACCTCACTGGTATCAGGATGAATAAATGCTTTCTGCTTTAATCTGTTCCTTATTATATCTGTATTTTTTAAGTTATTTGTAAAGTGGGTTACAATTTCCGGCATATATTAAACTAATAGATTAATTTCTTTAATCAGATCTGAAAAATTATTTTTATTTGCTGCTATTGTACGAGTTTCACTAAAATTTAATCCTACTTTATTAAAAAAAAGAGTTCCATCCGGTATAGAATATATAAAAATATTATCATTATTTTTGGTTTCCCAAACAAGTCCGACATATCCTTTATTAAACATAACGATGTCCGGAACTATCTTAATAAATTCATTTATCAAGAGTTCTTTAATTTGATTAGCTGAGTCCATAAATAAATTTTTAATTTGATCATTTAATGAATTTAATTCATCATTGATATCTTTAGTAATATGTTCACTGATAACAGGATTTACTTGGCTTATAGTTGTTAAATTGTAATTATCATAAATAACATTCGAGTATGACTCAAAAACATTAGTATCTTCATTACTTACAATAAAAGTTAAATAAATTAAGGAGGCTGGTAAAAATGTAATTTTTCTATTCATTTTTTACCTTATTAATAATAATTGTATTTGGCTGAGTTTGCATAGCATACAATGGTTTACCGTCCTGGCCAAGTTCATCTAATTTTACAACTTGAAGCATAGTCTGTTTCATTCGTAGTATAGTTCCATCTTCAAGAAAATATTCACACCAAGGCTCATCTTGTTTAATAACCTTCACAGCTTCGCCTATTTTTTTTTCCAGTTTCCCATCCTTGAATATAGGAACCTCTACTCTCGCCATTAATTAACCTCTTATTATTAAATAATAATTTATTCTTGTTATATTTACAAACAAATCCATACTTTAGAAAACAAATCAGTTAATAAAACGTAACTTTCTTAATAAAAACCATTGTATTATATAATAATTAATTGTATTATTTTCTTTTTCAAACCCAATCTGTAAATAATTAATATCAAACCGTCGGAGTAGGGTAGTTTGAAATCCTTGTTTTTTAATAAATCGCAAGCTAATTACCATATCAGCTTAATAATTAATTATTGCGAGTAAACGGCTACCTGTCATAGTATCCTGCCCTGTATAGAGTATTGTTACTTTCCATATGTGTCAGAGAATCGGACGGCCGCCAATTTCTACCATTGGTTTGGGAATAAGAACTGTTTCTTCTGAGAGGCGTGTTTCAAAACCTCCCGCTAATAAAACTACTTTCATTTATTAAGAACTATATTATTAGATATAGGAAAGTTTAACCATTAACTGTACTATAATTTTGGGTAAACATATCACAAATTATAGGTACAATCCCACGCTTTTCCATTGCGGTTTCCCGTTACTTTACCGTTTGCAACAGAGCAGCTGAAACACCCCAGTGAAAACTCGCACCCTGAACACGGCTCGCACATCTTTCCATTATCCAGTATGATACTGTCCGGACGGTCATGGATTATTTCCAGCAAGTGCTTGTTATGTAAATTTCCAAAGGACAGATCGCCGGACGCGATACAAGGCTTGACTTCCCCTGATGCCATTATGCATAAACCGTCTGCCCAGCACGGGTGACCGGTTAGATTTCGCGTAACTTTTTCCATATCTGCGGCATATCTGACATGGCTGAAAGGAAATGCCTGCGAAACTGCTTTTTGTATTTCTTCTGCTCCCAGGGAGCATATATCCGCCGCATATTCAACCGATACGGAATTCACTTTAACATGAATGCTGTTAATAAGATTAAGCGTATCCTGCAAATGGCGAACGTATTTGGATCTTAAGCACAATGTAACGTTTACATTGGTATACCCCGCTTTAGCGCAGATAGAAAGGATGTCCTGAAAACGGCTTAACTCATGCGTGTCGCAGTCATCGCTGTCTGTTAAATCATGCAGCGTAAGCGATAAAAACGCTCCATGATCTTTCAAGTATTTTATATCGGTTTCGGTGATTCTTAAAAATGGTGTTTTTACCATTACCGGTATGCCACGGCTGTGAGCTGAAGCGATTATTTTCTCTAAATCCTGACGATTATCGTATGGTTCTCCTCCCGCTATCATTATAAGCTGTATTCCGGTGTAACATAGAAGTCTTATTGCATTATCAATATCGTAAGTTACTCCGCTGGTATCAGAATAAATTCCGCACGCGCACTCCATGCTTTTAAGCGCGGCGCATCCTTCGCAGTTTTTCGCGCATTTGGAAGATGTCTCAAGGGTGACCATTGCAAGCGGCCGAAAGAATCCATTTTTTTTTGCCTGGAATTTGGTGTTGAACGGTTTGAATTTGGCGCTTGCCCGTTTGGTGCTAAAAATCAACCCTAAATCAAGCTGCTGCAAAAAACGGCTGTATTGCGCTGCCGTTTCCGCGGCAACCCCGGTTTTTGCCGCCGCTTCCTCCATGCTGCAGCCTTTCCGCGAGTACTGAAGAAATTTTTGTTTCCATTCCTCTTCAATCCAAAATATACGGCTTTGAAATATATCATACACGGCGGATTTTTCAGAGCCTTCCTGCATATAACAATGAGCGTGTAAAACAAAATAACTCATAATTTTCGCTTCTTAATAATATGGGAACTCATTAACGAACAAATCCGGTTTTAACTCCAGCATTGAATATAAATTTTCCAAATTAATCATTACCTTGTCTCTAATATTGTCGCAGCGGTTTTCAAAATACGGCTTTCCGCCGCTGTCAACTTCCGCGGGACAAATAATACAGCGGTTACGCGCCCAGCAACTCCCGCAATCATCTGTCGACAGAAAGAATTCATTGTAAAACTGTAAAAGGCGTTCCTCGTCAAAACCATAATCGATATGCCCCACGGGTTTTCCTGTACCTATGCGTTCACACATGTGAATATTTCCATCCGGCGTGATTGCCATTTTGCGCCACGGCGCGCATATTCCCGTATACCACTGTTTTTCATAATTACAAAAATTAGGAGCTCCGAAAGAGCCGCTTATGACATCATAGCAGAAGGCATAAAAAGGTTCTCCTGTGCTAAAATTACGGCCTTTCAAACATTCATTTTCAAAACTTTGCTGAAGACGGTTCGCCGATTCAATAAACTTTTCCTTGTTAAAAGGATATCTCTTGTGAAAAAGCGAATCAAACATGTCTTTAAGTGGCGATACTATTTGTATTTTTATTTTATCCCGTGTATTTTCAAAAAAGTCAGCAATCAGGCTCATATCCGAGTTCCCGTTTATCGTAACCAGCGCTTTTACATAAACATCATAATATTCTCTGTCAAAATCCCTGATCATGGCAAGGTTTTTCATAACATCGCCGGAGGTAGGAGCGCCGTTTTTATAGACTCTGTACCTGTCATGCTCTTCGCCCGGTCCGTCCAGGCTTACCGTTAAAAAAACTTTGTTATCGCGCAGAAACGGAAGGTCATCGCAGGACAGCAAAGTAAGATTTGTCGTTATTCCAATATGGAACTCATTCTGCCCGTCATATTTTTCGCGGGAGTACGTTATCCCGTCTTTCACTACATCCCAGTTGAGCAGCGCTTCGCCTCCATAAAATACAATATTCAGCGCACGTAAATTAAAAGGCTTTACCATTTCGTTTTTATTGGCGGCAAGATACAAATCTATAGCTTTGCGTGTTGTTTCTATATCCATTTTTCGCGAACCATGTTTATCGCGGTTGGGATACAAGTCTTCTTCATGTATGCAATAAGCGCACCGTAGATTACATTCCTCAGTAGTAATTAAGATCAAATCCCATGCCAAACTGGTCAATAACTGGCTCTTGTGCGCTTCATCAACGCCGCTTAATTGAAAACGGGGCGGACAGGGTTTGCGGGAAAAAGCATCCGTGTGTTTTCTCCACAGTGTCACATATCTTAAAAATGCGCCTAACTCATCATTTGGAACTTCAACCGCGTGTATGATGTCATTACCGGAAGTATCATATATTTTACGGATAAATTGATCATCAATCTCATCAGGTACCGGATGCACGGTATTGGTATTGGTATCGTATAGATACCTTCCCCCCATACGTGTATTGAATATGCAAAAATCATGATCCATACTAGAATCTGCTACGATATTGTTGCGGTAACTCCAGTCGTACCAATTGCCGCTGCTGAAATCGCCGTCACGACGCCTGATATGCAGCACAGCGCGCATGTTCCGCATATTGCGCAGGAACTGCATGCCGCGCAGAGACCGCAAATTTTGCTAGCGTTATCCATTGCATTCAAATCAATGCTCCCCTTTAAAACAGACATTACCGAATCATCATTAATCCTACCTTCATAAACAAGTCTGCCGATCTCTTCACGTATGGCATCCTGATTCTTTTCTATACCGCTGACCAGTTTGGAAACAGCCTCTCCGTTTTCACCTTTTTTCATTTCGTCAATAACCTGAAGCCATTTCCCTTTAAGCTCGGCTCCAACCGTGTCTCCGCCGGAGCTGGACCGGTCTAAACTCCCGCTAACTGCCGCAACCCAGTCGTTTGTCTGTTTTAACAATTCCTTGCTTATCATGCTCATATTGAGCCTCCAATATTAGACTCGTTCGACAACTCTGCTGGTTGCCTCACAAGTCCTGCAATTTTCAAAGTTAAAACTTAAAAATTGCTTATTAAGCGGATGTTGTTCAATAACTGTAATTATCAAACAACTCTATTAGTTTAGTTCCATTTTTTAAGATACAGATTTACAGTGTATCATATCGTATTCTGCTTTGCAAATCTTTTATAATTTTTTAAAAGCTTTCCATTAGAATTATTATTATCGCTATCCATAATACCTAAAAAGCTCCATAATTTATTAATAAAATAGAATCTAAGGCATGATTTTGCGGTAATAATGTTTTATTTTTAAATAATTCCTTATTTTTCAATTACTACTCCACGCTTCATCTCCGTAAGTGAGCATAAAACATTCTTTACCTATTAGATTTTTTGCCGCCTCCACCATTGGTTTGGGATAAGATTTGTTCCTTCTGAGAGGCGTGTTCCAAAACCTCCCGCTAATAAAACTACTTTCATTTATTAAGAACTATATTATTAGATGTAGGAAAGGCAGTCAAAATTACATTTGTTAAAACATGCATACAATTTTATAGAAAAGCTGATATATTGAATCAAACAATGGTATTCTTAAGTATAGTAAATTTTAATATAAATTATATGTTTATATTTTAAATTTATCTTAATTATACTTAGATATGCAAACATCCCATAACCCAAATAATAAAAAATAAGTGCTTAACAAGAATACAACTATTGAATATTTGTTAATACTCCTACTTTTTATAATATTTTCTTTCCTTAAAAATAATAAAATTGGACATATAAATGGATATAGATATCTAATTTGTACTCCGTTGATTGAAGATATACCAACAGGTGTAAATGAAATATATAATGCTGTACAGATTAAAATAATTGAAGATAGAGATGAAAATAATATAATTATTCTTGCGTTATTATTTATATATATATTCCTTTTATTTTCATCAGTAAATGCTACAATTATTATGAATAATAAAATATATATATCTAAAGATTTTATACTACCTAAATAAGAATAATTTGTAAAAAAATTAGGTAAATTAATTGAGCTTAAATATTTAAGTATAAAATTGTATAATATTTTAGTATATTCAATAGGGTTTTTTAATATAAATTTTGTTTGTGCGCTAGCTGATACTTCTGCACCACCTCTTAAATCGCCTTCCCCTCCGCCTTTACTAACGATAAATGGTAACATAAATGTTAAAATTATGAATATTATTGCTATAGCTATAGATATTATGTAATTTTTATATTGTAAATTGGTATTGAATTTTATTTTTTTTAAAAAAAATAAAATTAGCATTAGTGGAAAATATACTGCTTTAGGACCTAATGCTAATATAAATGAACCGATTATAATAATAATATTTTTTGTTTCAATTTTTTTATCCATATTTTGTAATTCATATAAAAAATATGATATACCAAGTATAATCCAAGAGAATACCCATTGATCATAAGAATAATTTGATGCAAAGAAAAATATTGTTGGTGTTAATGATATCACAGCAATTAAATGTTTACCATAAGTTATACGTTTAATTGAAAAATATATAATTAAAGAATAAATAATTATATTCGCTAATCTTCCAAGTATATATTGTAAAGACCAATTTAATCCAAAGATTCTACTAAAAAAAATAAAGAAACCTGCAGGAACATGTCCGATTCTTGAATAAAAACTATTATAATTATTATTAATAGTTTTGTTATACTGATTTCCTTCAATGTTTTTTTCGTTTAATTTATTTAAACGATATTCATTGTTATAAAAACCTTCTTCATCTAATTTAATATTATTAAAATTATCATCATTTGAAATACCTAATAAAATATCAGCATTTGTAATATATGTTTTTCTTATAGATGAAGATTCAATAGATAAGTAATAATGTATCTGTTCATCGTATGTTATTCCGCCAATAGGTAGTGTAACAGTATATAATAAACCTATATTTAAAGATAATAATAAAAATAATTTTTCAGGTATATTTTTTAATTTTAATACTAATAATATTGAAGTAAAAATAGTAATTAAGAAATAAAGTTGTTGCCAAATAACATGAATTTTAAAAACATTTATTATTAAAATAAATAATATTAATAATAAAACTACTATTAATATAATCTTAATAATATTTTTATAATATTTAACAATCCAGATTAACTTAAAATAAATATAATTTTTGATTTTATTAATATAATCAAAGTTAGCTAATAATAAAATTAAAATAATAAAAATAATATATATAAAAATAATATAAAGAACGGAATCATAATACAATTCAATAGGAATATCATCTGTAGCAACATAAGAATATTCATTTCCTATATAAATATCATTTAATGTTATAATACCATCAAAATTAATTTTTATAGTATTATAATAATCATCTGGTAATTTTATAAATAAATATTTTACATCTTTTTCTCCAATTATGCTTATTTCATTTTGATCAGAATTGAAAGAATTATCATAATATATATTAAATCTTGTATGTCCTATTAATGGTTTATTAAATTCAATATATAATAAAGATGTTTTTACATTATTCAAATGAAAGTTAAAATTTGAATCATATGATAATGATGTATATAAATTATCTTCAATTTTAAAATTGTTAATTTCATAAAAATCATTAACAAAAAGACTTTTTTTATCATGAATAATATAATTATATACCTTTGGTAAATGATAGTAACTTAAAAAACAAAAAAATACTGATAGAATAAAAAATATAATTAAAACAGAAACAACTATTTTTTTATTATTTTTAAAATTATTAAATAAATTATTATTTTTCATTTATATGAATAACCTGGATTAATAAATGAAAAATTTGAATTATAATAAGGATCCCCCGATTCTAGTTCATTTTTCCATTTCTCTTTTAAAAAAGCAGTATCTTGCTTATAAAATAATTCAAGTTTCTGAGTATCAGATTCAATTGATTCGCTTACATAATAATAAGCTTCTGCAAAAGGCGTCCATACAATTAAATATCCAGCTTTTCTAGTTTTGAAGCAAAGATCAATATCATTAAATATATATTTTATATTAATATCAAATTGATTAATATCGATAAATGTTTTTTTCTTTATCATCATACATGCTGAAGTAACCGCACTTTTATTTTGTGTATAATGAAGATTCCCCATATATCCAATGGTATTTTTATTCTGACCATTATATGTATAAAAGGCAATATTATTAAATTCTGTTACAATGCCAGCATGTTTTATAGTATTATTTGTATTATATATTTTGATTCCAACTATCCCAATATCTTCTCTTTGGCTATACATTAGCATTTCCTCTATCCAATTATGAGAAATTAATTCTATATTATTACTTAAAAATATTAATTGTTCCCCTTTAGAAAATTTAACTCCAAAATTATAGCCTTCACTATAAGTTAATACTTTGTTTTCAGAAAATATAATTCTTATATTTTCATAATTTTTTAAACTTAAATAATAATTTAAAATATTTTCATCAGTACTATTATTATCAACAATAATGATTTCATAATTTTTATATGTAGTTTTATTAATTATTGATTTAATACATCTTTTTAAATTAATAATATTATCTTTAGTATAAATAATAATTGAAATATATGGATTATTAATTATTTCATAATAAATACGATATAAAGTCGGATAAATTACTGTACTTTCAACCTTAGCGTTAATTCCATGTTTTGATATATTATCATTAACTGCATTTATACCAGCTTCTATTGCGTATTTTTTTGTATTTATATTTGAAGCTACCGAACTATCATGACTTCGCCAAAAATAAAGTAATTTTGAAATATGTATTATTTTTGATGCAATTGAAGTATATCTAAGCACAAGATTATGATCCTGGCTTCCATCATATTCACTCCTAAAAACACCGGCAACTTCCATAATTTTTCTGGAAAATATTAAAAAGTGGCAGATGTAGTTATTAGAACGTAATGTATCTATTGCATAATCGGGTTTAAAATGTTTTGAAACTATATATTTATTATTGTTATTAAAAGTTGCTTCATCAGTAAAAATAAAATCAGCGTCTTTATTACAAATTTCCTGCATAATATAAAACAGAGCAGATGGATGTAATATATCATCATGATCTAAAAGACCTATATAATCACCTGTAGATATTTCAATAGCTCTGTTAGAATTTTCTGATATTCCTTCATTTTTTATAAGTTTTTTATATTTAATTCTGTTGTCTTTTTTTGAATATTTTTTACAAATATTTTCTAAATATGAATATTTATCGTCACTTCCGTCAACAAGGCATAGTTCCCAATTATTATATGTTTGAGCAAGAACAGAATTTATCATCTCTTTTAAATATTTTTTTGGAGTATTAAATAGCGGAGTAATAATACTAATTTTTATTTTTTTATTAAATATTTTATTTTTTTGGAATATTTTTTCTTTGCGGCTTATATATAAACAATTACTTAATTTATTATCTAATTTTTTTTTAAAGAATGTGATTATTTTTTTTATGGTATAATTTAATCCATATTTTTTTAATATCTTTACAAAATTGATAAAATATTTAAGAATTTTCAATGTATTCTTTAATACCTGTTATTTTTTATTTATTATGTTTTTAAAATACTTTTTTACTAAAAAGTAAAATATTCTTAATATTTTACTTTTTCTGGGAAATTTTTTAATATAACCATCGAATATTTTATAATATGAAAAATCAGTAAAAATTTGTATATGATAATTTATATTTACCCAATGTTTAATATTACCTAATAGGATTTGCGGATCAGAATTGGTAAATAATAGATACCCGTTTTTATCAGAAAACCCGTTTAAGTGTTCGTAATCAACAATGCCATCATATGATAATATTTCCAAATTATTTACAAAACATCCGAAATTTTCTACCGGATCAAGTCTAATGCTTTTTACATTTACAGGAACTTGACATGTTATTTCAACCATGTTATCAAAATAGAAAAATTCTTTCTTCTCATTTTCCGAGAATCCATTTCCTGTATCAAAATATAAAGTACAAGTACGTTTCCTGATATTAATGGTAAAATCTGAATAAAAAGTTATTTCTTTTAAATAATTATTATTTAATGATGAATAGTTAATTAATTTATTAACATAGATATTAGTAAAAAAATTATTTAATAATACTGTACCATCATTCATTGAAAAATCACAATTAATTATTTTTAATCCTTCCCTTAATGAAATAAAATTATTAAAACCGGAAATAAGGGATAATTGTTGAATAAGTCTGAATCCCAGAAGAGAGACGGGTATCGGAAAATCATAGAACCATTCATAATCAATAAAATAAGGATCATTTAAATCATTATTTTTAAAAATAATATTAGCAGGGTCTGTTTCAAAAAAAGTAAATATTAATGAAGCGGTATTTCTAATAAAATAACTCTTCCCGAATAATGAATCAAATTTTTCAGATTTAGAGAAACTACATGAATTATTATTGCCTAATAGTAATTTAAAATGATAATTAATAAGTTCAATTAATTTATGATAATCATTATTATTAATTGCGTTCATATATAAATCAGATAGTGATATTCCTTCTATAAACTCGGAATATAATATATTATCTTCAATCCAAGTTTTGGCAATTTTCACATTACTGTAGTATTTAAAAAAATTCTTCTGACTTTTTTCTATATTGTTTATATGATCTAATCCTTCAGGAAAACATGGTTCTTTAATAACAATTTTTATATTTTTATCTTTAAAAATTCTTGTTTTTAATGCAAATTCTTTTCGTCTTATATTAGAATCTTTAATATAAATTGTTCTCAATTTTTAATTACCTCAACTAAAAATGAATTACATAAGTATTTGAACTCAATACTGTTTTTCAATGTATTAAATACCTTTTTTTCATCAAAAGAACGTTGTGGATTATCGTATTCGTATACAATATTTGCGGAAATCTCGTCTGATGCTTTAGGTAAATAATCATCACTATAAATCAGTTTAGGGAGCTTGTAATCCGGAACCGGGTAATAAAAATAAATGTCTGAATACCCCGAATTTAACAACAACTGTTCAAGTTCGGATTTAGAAAATGTTTTAGCGCCTTTTTCATCTGTATTATAACCTTCTATTCCAAAAAAGGGTTTTCCCCAATGATCCTCAGGGCTACCCGCCAGATATTTTAATCCAAGCCTGTTTTCTATAGCTATATATAATTTTCCGCCCGGTTTTAAAAGAGTGCTCAATTTCTTTAAAAAATCACTATAAGGCTCAGAACTATTTATATATAATCCCGCGTATTCTAGTACGCCAATTAAAACAATAACATCGTAATTTATTATAAATTGTATTTTTTCAAAACTGCCTACATAAATAGTGATATTTTTTTTATCTTTATTCCTGTATGCATTAGTCAAAGAACGCGTTTTAGATATTTCCACACAATCAACCTGTTTAACTTTTAAAGAGAGCGGGGCAGTGATGGCGCCCATTCCTGAACCTATTTCTAAAATAACATCATCTTTGTTTAAATCCATCGGCATTATAATATTTTCCCTCATGGGAGATAAATGATACAGAACAGGCCAACGGTTATCAGATGCCAAAACATCAAGTACATCTTTTTCTTCTCTAAAGATATTTAAAATAAAATTCTCTATATCATCACCGTCAGAATATCTTATATTCTCATCGTAAAAGGAGTAATCAAGCGTTACATTCCCAATACTTTCTTTTTTATCATTATTTAACATAATATTATTTTCCATAATAAATAAGACTACTATTTTTTTATAAGATAGTAAACACTACCCCTGTCTTCCAGCCTGTCATTGCCTTCTAATTCATTGAAATGACTATCTATTATATTATAATTTAAACTTCTAATTAATTTATTAAAAGAAACTCTATTAAATCTGCATCCCCATGTCCATCCAGGGGCAGGTGATTCAAAATAATTTTCATCGTCATTTATCATTGAAACAACAGTTTGTATAATAAGAAATTTTTTTGACATATTATATGATTTAACTATTATTTCTTCCGGGTTTGAAACATGATACAATCCGCCGACATTCGCTACAATATCAACACGTTCAAGTTCATTAATATTATTAATATCACAATCTATAAACTTAAAATTTTTTATATCCATTGCATGAGCTATTTTATTGACAAATTTTGAATATCCATGACTATTATTATCAACACCAACAGAACATGTTACATCAAAGTGACATGCAAGCATCGCATAATAACAATCAGCTGCGAATAATTCTGCAAAAGAAACATCATCCTGTGTTGTTTGTTTAGATTTTGCTATAGAATATTGTATGTAAGAACTTATAATTGGCTCTTTTGATTTCTGGTTTAATAAATAATTACCAGGTAAAATTTTATTTTTAAAGCCGAACCGATTAAAATCATGATATAATTCGCCGAATTTGTATAAATTATTAAATCTCATTATTGTTTACCTTAAAATGTATAATTTCTTCTTCATTAAAATATTACCTTATAATTCCAATAGTTTACCAACAAGGCAGTTTGGATTAATTTTAGTTTCATCAATCTTCCACGAAAGTTTATAAACCGGACTATTTTTTGATAATATATCATTCCAAAATTCTACGTTAATATCCTCTCTAAACATTCCATAATTAAGAATTGAACAAGGGGTATCCGCATGAAACTTAGGTGTATTATTCCATATTCTCTTAAAATTAATATTATGTTTATATAAATATTCAAAAGCATAATGAAAATTAAAATATGGCGCTATCCGAAGTATTTTACGGATAAAAAATGAAAACCAAATTGAAGTAGATATATTATTTTTATCTATCCAGTATGTTAATTTATCTCCAAACGGCGTTGAAGCGCAAACTGGTTTTTCAATACTACTATTCTGAGTACGTTTAAAATGCCCTGACCAATACCAGTCAATAAATGATGTCCAATTATCAATAATTTGATTTCCTTTTTCTGCGGCTAAAAACCAACTGCTTAACATGAATCTATCAGTTCTTTGAAAAGCAAAAAAACCGCTTGTAAGGTGTTCGGGAAGCCAATTATACAACGCATTATTGCAAAAAAGAGTGGAATCAATCCATACCCCCCCCCCCCCC
>Ga0209755_10002712_pt1 | contig 23747 bp, 15 predicted proteins | sample TergutCo191P1_FD_187301 | JGI IMG/M metagenome (GOLD analysis project Ga0209755, IMG submission 187301) | Cornitermes sp. P1 segment gut microbial communities from Petit-Saut dam, French Guiana - Co191P1 (SPAdes) (version 2) | ecosystem: Host-associated > Arthropoda: Insects > Digestive system... | reverse complement strand
ATAATATCAATTTTTTCACCGTCTCTTTCGGAACGTGTGCGAATCTCCTCAGTCCTGATACCTGAAACGGCGATAACAGGCCCCGCGGCTACCAGCTCGCTTCCCCATGCTTCCATAATGCCCGCTTCGGCGGAAGCCGCTGTCCTGCTCCGCTCATTGATAAGGCCGCGTATCATCGACAGAGGGATCAGAAGTAATAATACCAATCCGATTAAAAGCAGAATTTTGAATGTGTACCCTTGAGAAAATTTTTTGAAAGGCTTTTTTTCGGTTTCCATGGTTAATCCTTTTTAGGCAAATGCTGATTTTTTTAGTTTATCATTTTTTTTTGGTTTAGTACAATAGATGCAAACTCACACAGAGACACAGCGGCACAGAGTTGTTATTTGAAATCAATATTTAATTGTTTTCACTCTTCTTCCAGCCCAAGCTCTTCATTAGTGCTCTTGCCCGCTCCGGCTTCTTCAGGAGCGCTTGCCGCTGCCGGCTGTGCTTTTTTTGCCTTAGCAGGTTTTTCGCTCAATTTGGAAATCGCTTTTGGGCTTCTGCGTTTGCGTGACGCTAAAAGAACAAGCTGCAAATATAAAATTATTGCTATTGTTACGGCGATAACCTGCCATGATGTGATGACTTGTTTTAACAGTTCAATTACAGTTGGAGTTTGCATCTTTCTTATTATCGGATGAATTTAAGACAAAATAAACGTGCCAGGCACCATTTTTCCCATTTTCTTTTCCGTAAGAATTTTGTACAATGGAGCATTATGAATAATGCGTTAGATACTTTAAAAACACGGGGCTTTTTTCAGCAGTGTACCAATACCGAAGGTTTGTCAAATTTGATGGATGAAGGGCCGGTCGCGTTTTATGAAGGCACCGATCCTACAGGGGGCAGCCTTCACATCGGGCACATGGTTCCCTATTTCGCGTTCCGCCATCTTAGGGACGCGGGGCACACAGGAGTAGCTCTGCTCGGAGGCGGCACTGCGAGAATCGGAGATCCTTCAGGAAAAGACAGCATGAGAAAGATGCTCACTTACGAGCAGCTCGACATTAACACCGAATCGATCCGCGCGCAGCTCGACCGCTTTGTCGGCTTTGACGGGAAAAAAGCGTTTCCGGTCAACAATAAAGACTGGCTTGCAAACCTCAACTATATTGATTTTCTGCGAGACATCGGCAGCCATTTTTCAGTCAACAGAATGTTGAGTTTCGAGTCTTATAAAAAGCGGATGGAGACCGGCCTCTCTTTCATCGAATTTAATTATCAGCTTTTACAGAGTTATGATTTTTTAGAATTGTACCGCCGACACGGCTGCCGTTTACAAATCGGCGGCGACGATCAGTGGGGAAACATTGTCGCGGGCGTCGAGCTAATCCGCCGCATTGAAGGCGTCGAAGCGTTCGGGCTGACATTCCCCCTCGTTACAACCGCGGACGGGAAAAAAATGGGCAAGACCGAAAAAGGCGCGCTCTTCCTCGATCCGATCATAACTTCCCCCTATGATTTTTTCCAATACTGGCGCAATGTACAGGATCAGGACACCCTCCGCTTCCTTTTAATGTTCACATTTCTTCCTGTTGATGAATGCCGCGCAATGTGCATGTCCGGTAAAAATCCCAATGACGCAAAAGAGCGTCTCGCGTGGGAAGTTACTGCTCTAATCCACGGTAAAGGCGAAGCCGACAAAGCGCTATCCGGCGCCAAAGCCGCTTTTGGAAGCGTTAGCGGCGGCGACAAACAGGCAATGCCGCACATGGATCTGGCCCGCTCAAAATTTGAAGCAGGCTACAATGTTGTCGATCTTTTCTTCGATGCCGGCTTGCAGCCGACAAAGAGCGAAGCCCGCCGCCTTGTCGATCAGGGGGGCGCCTTTGTCTCAGACAACACCGGCGCACTTGCCGCTGTCGGCGATCACAAAGCCCTTATCGGAGCGGACAGTCTGAACAAAGACGGCGAATTAATTTTGCGGGCAGGAAAAAAACGGTATATGCTGGTTATCACCTAATTTTACCAATTGTGTACATTGCCCTTGAAATATGCTAGACTTAGGGAAGATGTACACTAGGGAAATCCTGGCTCCGATAGCCTCGCCCATACAAGATGGAAAACCTGTCATAGGGACATGGAACAGGGCTTTTGAAAAAGTAGATTTATTGGAAATACAAAGGCCGTTTAAGACCCCGCTGCTGCGCGGAATTAGGGAGCAGAGGGTTAAAGAATGGCAATGTTTCACGGTACAGAATGAGTCTATTCTTCTGGAAGCGATTTTTTGCAATTTTAAATTGTATAGGATGGCTCAAATACTGCTTTATGATAAGGAAAGCAAGAAAAAATTCGTTTTTAGGAAAGTAAGACCGGGCTCCGGCTGGCATCTGCCTCGGAGTCTTTCGAATTCCTATGTTGACAGCCGTTCAGCGCGCTTTTTTTTCCATATCCACACATGGCTTGATGCGGACACCATCAATCTGGACGTAAATATCGATGCTGTTAATTCTCTCACAAAAAAAACTCCTCCGTTGACAATTCATCTTGCATATAACGTAAACAGCCAGGATGTAACCCCGATGGCGGTTTCTTTGGCCTTTTCCGAACGGCGCACAATGTATGCTTTTAAGGCGTTCGCGCCGGTACGCGGACACATGGTTTTCGGGGGGAAACATATCATCATGAAGCAGGAATCATGCTCCGGATTTTTCAGCGATTATAAGGGATTTTTCCCGTTTCATATGCATTCAACAATGTGTAATGCAATGGGTTTTGATGAAGAAAAAAGACGGTTTGGTTTTCATATTGCCGAAAATCAAACGAAGGAGACAAATAAAAATAACGAGAACGCGTTGTGGGTAAACGGGAAATTAACTCCGCTTCCGCCTGTGCTTATCACCATGCCGAACGGCCCCGAAGAGACATGGGTGATTCAGGATGTTGAGGGAATGGTCGATTTAACATTTACTCCGAAAGAGCCAAACAGATTGGGGACAAATCTGATTTTCGCAAAATCGGATTTTAACGCTCCCATGGGAATTTTTAACGGGATGCTTGTCAATTCAGATGGCGAGCAGATACATATAAAAAATCTTTTTGGGATGGGAGAAAAACTCTTTTTAAGGGTGTGATTATGGCAAAGAATGATAAAGCGATTTACGCGCCCGGCGAGCTAGGACGCGTCAGGGATAAACTTGGCGTTAAAGACGATGCCGAAGCAAAACGGATGGCTCAGCTTCTGGGCGGTGAAGTTGGCACAGAACGAAAGGAAGAGCCGAAACAGAAACGCGATACTGTAGATGTCTCGGTTGACGGCAAAAAACGCAGAAGAATTGAGCTGGCTCCGCCGGATGAAGGGAAGGGATCATCAACAAAAAAAGCGACCGGCCCCTATCCCGGAGATGATCCCACGATTCCTCTCAGACTCGGTTACGGAGAGAGAGTCAAAATGGATCAATTCGCGGGTCAGATGATGTTTGAAGTAAAAGGCCCGCTTCAGGTTTTAACTTCCACTTTGTCATTTTTTAAAACGCCGGTAGATTATGTAAATCCGCGGTTTGTTACCCTGCGCATGAATGAATATTATAATAAAGTTGAAAGACTTGTAACCGCGACAAGAAATTTATTTCCGAAAAGTAATTCAAAACGAAACGCGCAGTTAAAGAGAGCTTCTCCTTTTGTTTATAAAATACTTGAAGTTATCCGCGGCTGGGACATTGAACATATTGCACGTAACATTGCTGAATTACAGGCGCATCCGCGTTCCGTAAAATCAATTGATTTCACGGAAGTATTGCGGGGAATTTATAAGCCTTTATTTATTCTGGATGATTTAAATACCGAAAAAATTAAAGCCGCTTTTAAGCTGATTTATAAAGTTCTTTACATTGAAAGCCCGATGGAAGCAAAAGATAAATATCAGGTTATCATCCGCAATATAATTTCATATTTGGGTGACATAAGGCGGAATGTCCAATTTGGTTTGTATCCGCTGTTAATGAAATTAATTTCCGATCGTTTTATCAGTTACGAGCGTATCTTTATTGAGAGACGAAGACGCTTCATGGCGTTTTTAAATGTTACAGAGACAGCGCAGTTAAACTCCGAAGATTTAGCCGAGCAGCAGCTTGAAACCATTGATGTAGAAGCGCTGCAGAAAACTATAACCGAAGAAGAAATAAAAGCCGCGGAAGAAGAAAGTCACAATCAAAATATAGAAGATCTGGAAGACGGAGAAGAACTGGAACCGGAAAATCCCGATGATCCGAAAGTAATTGAGCGTAAAGCGAAAGAAGAAGCGGAGAAAGCTCAGCAGAAAGCGATGGAGCAGGGAGAGAGCGCCCTTGAAACTCTGTTTCCGAAAGCAGGATGGGAAAAACTTGACGAGTTCCCCGATCTTTATCCGTATTTCGCGATGGTATACAACCTTAAGGGCGGATATGAATTAATCGCGCGCACGGATCCGATACAGCAGGTTGCTGTATTGCTGAACATACTTGATGATCTTTTTATCGGACTGCGTTATGTGAATTTCGGCACTATTACAGGTTCCGACGGAAAAACCTTAAAGGTCAGCGATGAGATTTCCGAGACGCTTAACAACTGGCGGAGTTTCATACAAGAAAGTTTTTCAAGAACTTATCTGCCGCGCCTTTCCGAATATTGCCGCATGCTGGAAAACTCAAAAGAATCAAGAATGTCACCTTACGCGAAAAAAATAGTAAACGAGCTTCACTGGATTAAACGTTTGTATTTCCTTCCGTATTATAAATTTGAATCTATCGGGCCGCCTCCTTTTTCAAAAAGTGATGTTATCCCGATTTACACCGAAATAAGAAAATTACGCGTAAACCTTACCGCTATCGCAAAAGGCATTGAACAGGGAGTGCGCGCCGGCGGAGCGGCAAACAAATCCCCGTGCGCCGGCATCAACAATCCGTGGGAAACGTACAATTTCCAGGTTCCAAACCCGATATCAAAACGCATGGATATGATGTTTCCGCCGGAAAGAAAAATGAACGCTACAATAGTTTTCTTTTCGTTATCAGCTATTACAGTTCTTGATTATATCGTAAACAATGAAAACAGTTGGGCATACGCTGACCGCGCCGGGCCTCTGTTCCGAAGCCTAAAAGATGAGGGAATAGTGCCGCTGTTCGGCGTGGATGAAAAGATTGACGCGGATCAGGTCTTTAAGGATTCGCTGAAGAAGTAGGCGGGCTGGTAGAGGCAATTCCTCACACCGGTAAAACCGTAACCTCCGCCCCCAATGCCTTCGCCGCCTGCTCCGCGCTCTTCATGCCTGTAATTAAAACCGGCGCCGACGCAGCTCTTGCACCAAGCGACGCGAATGCGTTCGTAATATCCGCGGTTGAAAGATTTATTAGCCGATTTTTCCGTTTTCTGCGGAAATCGTCTTCAATGCCGTAAAGGAATCTTATAAAGTCGACATAACCGTTTTCCGCGCTTGTTTTGGGATATGTTTCTTTCGCGTAATAACCGATTATGCTCTTTACAAGGTAATCTTCATTGCCGCCGCCGCAGTATTTAGCGCTTCCATTAATGTCTTTCAGAATGGCGGAAATGACGTCTAACGAACGCAGCGGATTGGGATCGCGGTATGTGGCGAAAGACACGCAGTTTTCAAGGCTGTCGCTACTGATAAACGCGCCGTACGCGCCGCCCTTCATGCGGATGTCTTCCCATAACGCTCCTGTGGAAAGCTGGTGAGTTAAAACAGATTCCGCTATTTGTTCAACTGTGTTAAAAGGCGCAGCGTTAAACGCCAGCGCGGCAAAACCGATTTGCAGAGATTGTGACGCGAAAATTTCTGGTTTAGGGGCGGCTTGAATTGAATCAAACTCCTGATTGAGACGCGGTATGGGAGCGCCGAACCTGCCGAATCTTTGCGCAAGCTCCGCTCCCGCTGTATCAATAGCGTTTCCGGTAATATTCACGATTAATCCCGCGCTGTTGATTTTTTCACGTAACTGCTGAAGTTTGCCGATTATTTCGCTCGTATCCGTTTTTGCAAGCTGATAAGCGAATTCGATCTGCGAAATTCCGTTCCATTTTTCACTGACAATTTTAGAACGGGATTTGCCTTTACCTGCCCTGTCGGAAGCGTATAAATGCCCCAGCGGCGCAAGACTGGAATATATTTCGTTTTTGTATTCCAAAACAAGATCGTTAATACGGCGGCTGTCTGTAAAATCAGCCTCGCTGATCAGGCGGAAAACCAGATCAAGAGACGGCGCGATTTTCTCATCCAGACATTTTAAACGGTACATGAGCCAATCCCGCCCCGCCAGATCAAAATTACCCGAGGCGGTTTTTAAATACGCTGACTTCCCCGCTCCTGAACTGACCGGCACATTATCTATAACGGCGGATCCCGAATGAAGCATCGCGGAAAAGCCGCCGACTGTACGGGCAAGTAAACTTGAAACTGCGGCATAATCCATTCCCGGAAGCCCGACAGACAGAATCGCTCCGGAAAAGAATTTCAGCCACGGATAATCCTCCGCTGAAAAAATATCAACAGGGAAAGCCATGTCGATATATGTGATGCCGTTAGTGTAAAGATCGTGGCAGAGAGCGGGAACCCCGCGCAAATCATCGTAACGGCGGTGAATCAGCTCGATATCGGAGGAAAGATCGTTACGCGAAAGATGAGGAATTGACGCAAGCGCCTGCGGGCTGTCGGCTTCACTCTGGATTTTTTCCAGGTTGGCGGATTTTTCCCTTATTTGCTGCCGCTCGCTTTCGCTTAACTTTTGTTCCATCTCCGCTAGATCCCGCGAAATTTTTTCTTCCTGCTGAGTTAAAAACCCTTCCTTTGGCTCAACAATAACAAGAGCGCGGTGAGGATTATCCAGTAAATATTTTTGGATAAGTGATTCAAAATAACGGCTGTTAGACGCAAGATTTTCTTTAATTTGTTTAAATGAAGGTTCGATCAAAAGACTTTCCCACGGTTTATTGCCGTGAAGCCATGTTCTCAGCGACCGCCTCAGCCAGACCAGAGAAAACGGGCCGCCCGCGCGGTGGATTTCTCTCTGAGAAAATTCCATGCCAAGAATCGCGGCTTCTATCTCTTCGGGAGGGATACCGTCTTTAACAAGACCACGCAATACGCCCATTATCAGGTCTTCAACTTCTTTGCTCTTTTTTTCAGGATCGCCTTCTACGCTCTTTAATCCTGCGACAAACAAGTTCTCCCTTATTTCAGCTTCAAGCCCCGATACCGGAGAAATATCCTCACCGATACCGGATTCAATCAGAGCGCGTGTCAAAGGAGAGCCGTCATGGCCTAAAAGAATTTCAGCTAACGCCGCTAACGCGATATTCTCATTCATATCGTTTATATCGGAACAGAGCCATGAAATAAAAATTGTCGATTTTAATTCACTGCCTGCCGGACAGGGCACATGAATCTTTTTGGGCTCGTTCCAGCGTTTGGCTTTTGCAACAGACTCGCATACTTTGCCGCCTTCCAGAACGGAAAAAAATTCTTTGTTTAAAAAATCCAGCTGTTTTTCCGTCGGAATATTTCCCGCGAGAAAAATTCTGCAATTAGCGGGAGAATAACGGGTACGGTGGAACTCCTTAAATTTTTCCCAGGTTAAATCAGGTATTTCAAGCGGATCACCGCCAGAATCAAATGAATAAGGTGTGTCAGGCATTACGGCTCTGACCGACCAGTTTGCGGCGTATGTTTCCAGCGATGAATGGGCGCCTTTCATTTCGTTATACACAACACCTGTAATAGAAAGTTTTTCTCCTTCACCGTTTTCTGACGGAGAGTATTCCAGCCTGTGGCCTTCCTGCATGAATGTCCATTCGGGGAGCAATGGCCTGAAAACAGCGTCGCCGTATACTGACATCAGATTGAAATAGTCATGCTCGTTGACAGAGCTTGCCGGATACACTGTTTTATCGGGAAATGTCCACGCGTTAAGGAATGTCTGCAAACTTCCCTGGGCAAGCACAATAAACGCGTCTTTTAGCGGATAACGCTGTGAGCCGCAAAGCACAGAATGTTCAATAATATGCGGGACGCCGGTGTTGTCATTCGGAAAAGTCGCGAAAGAAAAAGAAAACAAATTTTCAATATCGTCATTTAATACATGAAAAACTTCAGCGCCGCATTTTTCGTGTTTAGCCCAGATGCCGATAGCTTTTAACTCCTCCAGATCGACAACATCAAGAATTACGAATCCGCTGTCCAGTTTCTGTCCCTTAGTCAAATTTGTTTTAACAATTTTCTTTTCGCTCATAAAAACACATCCTTATCGCTTTTTAATATGATATTTCCGTTTTCACGCGCAAGCCTGAACCATGAAAGAAAATCTTTTGCCGCAGAGTCGCAGTCGCGTTTCGGCACCGGTCCTAAAATCTCAAATTCTTCAAGAATATTTTTTCTTCGGCCGTCAGAAACACAAGATAAAATTTTATCGCGGAATGTGTCTTTTCTTCCCTTTAGCAAAATCGCTATTTCCGTATCCGTCATCCGTTTTAATTTTTCCTGAATAGGACGATCAACGGTAATAATTACATCATCAAGCGTGTAAAGCTGATCTTTCAATTCTTTCCCAATTCTTGGATCTTCATCTTCCAACTCGCCTAAAAGCCTGTCGCCGAAAGAATACTCTCCCTGTTTAAGAATTGCGGCTAACGTTTGAATGCCATTAATCTCAACATCATTGGCGCCGCCTGAAATATTCCTGACTTTTTCCTTGAATGCCGCAGATACCTGTTCAAGCACTTCGGGCATTACTTCTCCCTGATGTGCCATTCGTTTTAAAACATCAGCTTTGTGTTCCTGCGGAAGTTTACTTAAAATACCGGCGGAAAGTTTCGCTGACAGGCGCACAAGGATTAACGATATTGTCTGATTGCTCTCATTTTTGAAAAGCATAACAAGCTGTTCCGGCGAAAAATCTTCAAGAAAAGTAAAAGGGCTTGCCTTGGAATCCGGAACAGCTTTATTAAGAATAGTTTCGCCTTTAACAGCGCCTTTCGCGGCGTAAAGAATTCGCCGCGCCGTTTCAATGCCGCCTGACGGAAAACCGTTTATACTGTAAGGTTTTAATTTCGCGTTGACAAACAGAGCGTGAAATTCGGCAAAGATCAAATCTCTTTCTTCGGGAGAAATTGTTTTTATCAGAGAAATTTCTTTTGTTATTTCATTTATCTGATCCGTATCAAGTTCCGATAATATTTTTGCCGCCTGCTCGCTGCCGATCAGTATAAGAAACTTCGCAACTTTTTTGATTTTTGATTCTTGTATCTTTGACAGAAGCGGAAGCGTTGATGCAGGTTCCTGAGTCTTGCCCGTTTTTAAAAATTGTCCGGCTGTATTTACGCTTGAATAATCCGATATCTTATTATCATTATTGATAGTTTGTTTATACATATCAATACCATGTTTCAGAAGGTTTCCCATAAACAGAAATTATAATATAATATTTAGATAAATAATAGAGGATGTTCATGACAAAAAAGGCAGTGATAATTATTCTTATTTTTATTTCAGGAATTTATTATGCCTGCACCGGAAATATTGCCGCGGGAAGCGGTACTAAAACAAATAATAGTGAAAAAACAGAACAGGTTGAAATGACAGAAACGCCTGTAATACCTGAACCGACAAGAGCGGAGATTGTTATGAAAGCCCTTATGCGGGCGTATCCCGATCAAATTGAAAAAATCGAATTTAAAAATGATGATTGGGCAATCCTGCTGAGGGAGATCTGGTATTACTACGCGGGAGGAAAATTGCTGCCCGAGACCGAACTTGAAAACGCGGGAAATTACAGAACATATCAATTTTATAATTACCCGGCAGAATTGCCGCCATGGAGAGAACGCACCCCGGAGGAAGCGGAGCGACGCAGAAGCTGGACACAAAACAGAAGCGAAAATCCGCCGCTGAAGCGCTCAGATTTCTTTCTTAACGATCTTTGGCAGGCGCCTAACCGTAACGAAACAGAAAAAAACCTTGCGCGAATCACTTTTCTCGGTAAACCTGCAAGGATTCACAAGTTAATTCAAAGGCAGACGGCTGTTGTGGAAGAGCAAATTCGTGAAATCGGAAAAACCGATACAGAGGTTCAGGCATGGATTAACAGCATCCATACGCTTGAAGGGTACGGCTGGCGGAATATTGCCCACACTCAATCCAGATCGTACCATTCGTATGGGTTGGCAATCGATCTTTTGCCAAGATCGCTGGGAAAAAAACAAACATACTGGCTTTGGACTTCACAGTCCAGGGAGGACTGGTGGAATGTATCGTACAATGAACGCTATCACCCCCCGGAACCGGTAATAAAAACGTTTGAAGCGAATGGTTTTATCTGGGGCGGGAAGTGGCCTTTATTTGACACGATGCATTTTGAGTATAGGCCGGAAATATTGATTTTGAGCGGATTGTTGCCGTAATATTGTGCTTGTAATTGTTAGAAAAATATGTTAATATTGTTAAGATATCAACATTATGGAAATAATTGATGGATTTTTCCGTCTTTATGTTGTCCCGTTGGGACAAGCTTTGTTCAGCAAAGTTGCTTTGCTGAACAAAGCATACCGCTTATCAGCGGATTAGTTAACGGTGATTACCCTTTATTAAGCAGGGTTTCATCTAAAAGGAGTGTTTAAAATGAAAAACACATTAAAAATTTTAGGGATTATTGCTTTAGCAGCATTAATCGGATTTACCGTAGTTGGGTGTAAAAAAGAAGCAAAATCGTCAGCGCCTACTGCGCCTACTGCGCCCGTCGTTGTCGCCGATAGTCCCGCTGCGGCCAGTTTTCTTATTGAGTTTGAGGCGTTTATTAATGATGCTGCCGATGTAATGCAGAAAATGCTGTCAGGCGATGCTTCTGTAGCCGCTCAAGCCGGCGCATTAGGAACAAAGGCTGAAGAAATGGTAAAACGCTGGGAAGGCTTATCTGAGTCTGAATTATCTCCCGCGCAAAAAAAGAAATTCGAAGAATTGGAAGAGAAGTTAACGAGGGCATTAGGTCTTTAAAAAGCGCTTTAAATCCGTCTGTTACTTGTAGCGGACGGATTTAAAATTTAAAAATAATTAATAAAATATTAATTCTTTCTATTCTAAAGTTTTAGAAATCGCTGAATGATTTAATAGCTCAACTCACAGCGACAATAATTCTGCCTGTGGTTATTTGCAATTATTTACAGCAGATAGAAAATATAGTAATGGCAAGAAAAAACGAAATTAATGAAAAGTATATCCTTAGGCTTATCAGTAATAATATAAAACGCTTTCGAACTCTGCATAATATGTCGCAATTAAGTCTCGCGCAAAACACCGATCTTACTCATAACTTTATCAATGATATTGAAAATTGCAAAAAAGGAGTGTCATATAAAACTCTTGCGAAACTTTCGGTTGTTTTTAATGTTGAACCGTATCAATTCTTTCTTCCTGATAATATTCCAAACAATGAAATAATGATTTATGTAAAAGATTTTAATGATACTGTGCAAAAAGCAGTGTACGATCTTACCCAGCAATACCTGACAAGAGATAAAAAATAAAGCTGAGAGCCGGAACACCCTATTTTAGTTTAAACTACAAATAAACGATTTCACCTAACAGCGTTCTGAATTCTTTTTCATCCAGCGTTTCTTTCTCAAGCAGCGCTTCGGAAACAGCGTTAAGAATATCGCGTTTTTGTTCGATGATTCCTTTCGCTTTCGCGTACTCCGTATCAATAATGCGCGCGACTTCCTCGTCAACATATTGCTGGGTGCTTTCCGCGTATTCCCTCTGGAAAGAAGGCTCGCGCTGTTCCTGGCCGTTCATGTTGACGCCGCGCGATGTAAGCGCTACATTGCGGAAACGCTCGCTCATGCCGTAGTCTGTAATCATCTTGCGTGCGATGTCCGTCGCCTTGGTTAAATCGCTCGCCGCTCCCGTGGAATATTCGCCGGAGATCATTTCTTCGGCTATGCGCCCGCCGAGCAGGATGTCTATCCTTCCCAGAAGGTCTGAAGCCGTAACGGTATAACGATCTTCAAGAGGAAGCTGCAACGTATAGCCAAGCGCGAAACCGCGGGGGATTATCGATATTTTCTGAACCGGATCTGCGTTAGGTGTAAACGCGGCGACTATCGCGTGGCCTGCTTCATGGTAAGCCGTAAGTTTTCGCTCCGCCTGCTTGATTACCCGCGTCTTTTTCTGCAAGCCCGCGACTGTTTTTTCAATCGCTTCGTTAAAATCGAGCTGGCATACAACTTTACGTCCCGCCCTGACAGCAAGAAGCGCCGCTTCATTTACGATGTTGGCGAGATCCGCGCCGGAAAAACCGGATGTTATGCGGGCGACAGTTTCCAGATCAACAGCGGTATCAAGTTTTACATTTTCGGAATGAATCTTTAAAATCGCTTCCCTGCCTTTGAGGTCGGGTCTGTCAACAAGCACCTGACGATCAAACCTTCCGGGGCGAAGGAGGGCCGGATCAAGCACATCGGGGCGGTTTGTCGCCGCTAATAAAATAAGACCGCTTGTTCCGTCAAAACCGTCCATTTCAACAAGGAGCTGGTTTAATGTCTGCTCGCGCTCATCATTGCCGCCCGATATGCTGTTAATTCTGCTTTTGCCGATTGCGTCAAGCTCATCAATAAAAATGATACACGGCGCTTTGCTTCTTGCCTGCTTGAATAAATCGCGGACGCGCGCCGCGCCTACGCCGACAAACATTTCAACAAAGTCAGCGCCGCTCATGCGGAAGAAGGCGACTCTCGCCTCTCCGGCGACAGCTCTCGCGAGCAGAGTCTTGCCTGTTCCGGGCGGCCCAACCAGAAGCACACCCTTGGGAATCTTGCCGCCGATATCCTTGTACTTTTGCGGGCTCTTTAAAAAATCGACAACTTCGACAAGTTCCTCTTTTGCTTCATCAACTCCCGCGACATCGCTGAAACGGGTTGTGATGTCTCCCTCCGCGACAATCACCGCGCGGTTCTGTCCGACAGAAAGAACATTACTGCCCATATTGCCGATTCGCTTGATTACAAACCGCCAAATTAAAATAAAGAAGCCGATGGGCAATACCCAGCTAAATAGAAAATTAAGAACCGCGTTCCCCTCGCGCGGAGGCGAGCTATACGCGACTTTTTTTTCATCAAGAAATTTTATAAAATCCGGATCGTAGATTGTTACAGTACGGTAAGTCCTGTCCTGAGGCGTACCAGGAGAACGGCTGGTTCCAAGTCTTGATGATTGCTGTCTTGCCGGATTTGTATAACCTGTAAAATAAGAATCCGATAATTCCACCCGCTTGATTTCGCCGGAAGTAATACGGGCTTTAAATTCGGAAAAATCAATCGCCGGATTCAACCTGCTTAGAAAAACATAATTAAAAAGGCTGATCCCGATCAACAGAATTGCGATGTAAATGAGAAGAGCTTTCCAGCCTCCAAAACCTTTTAAATCCGGCAGTTTCGGCCCGTTAGGCCCAAACGGAAACATCGGGCCGTTATCATCCTTATTGTTTTTATCTGAATTATCGCTCATTTACTCCTCAAATACCTGTTCCAGCGAGATATTTAATCCCGGAAGAGTCGCAACCGGTATAATTTCATCACTTTTGTATCCGAAAATACCTTTATCTTTAAAATTGTAAACTATAATACTTTTATTTTCAGGGTTGACTACCCAATATTCATGAACGCCGGCTTTTAGGTACAACAGAAGTTTCCGTTCCATTTCAGCGACAGTGTTTGACGGAGAGAGAATCTCAATTACCAGTTCAGGAGCGCCCCGGCAGCCTTCCGGACCGAGTTTTTTTTCATCACAGACAACAATGATATCAGGCTGGACTACTGTATCATCATTTTCATCATTTCTATAAAAGAGCCGGACATCGACAGGGGCCGGATACACCTTACAGGGCTTATCCAGCAAATAGTTACTAAATTGCCGTAATAATTCTCTTAATATCGCCTGATGATACAAAGACGGCGCTGCCATGGCAGACGGAGCGGCAAACATTGGATATGCTTCCCCATAGATGAGCTCATAGCGCTCGCCCTCGGCAAGATCCCATGCCTTGTAATCAGCGTAGGTAAAATATCGGTCTTCTTTCGGTAATGCTCCCATAATATCCTTATCTTAAATTAAAGCATATATTGATAAAGACTGCAAGGTTGAAACCTTGTCCTCAGAACAAGCAGAGTTAGGGATGATTATCTCAAAATTGACACAATAAATAAAATATATTAAAATGCAAAAATGGATAAAATAACAGGAAAAGAAATATCGGTAATAGCCAAAGGAGCCGTAGTAATTTTTCTTTTCATTACATGCCTTTTTTTACTTGCAGGGTGTACCGAAAAAGCCGTAAAAGCAGGCATTGATTTTATTCAAAGTGCAACAGTTGTTCTGGTAATTGTCGTTTGTTTTGCCGGAATTGTTTTTGTCATTTGGATTTCTCTTATAAAAATAGAAAATAAGCACGCCGCGGTTGTTGTTTCATCTGTAATTTGCAGTTTGATCATGATACCATTGATAATTTCTGTTAATCATTATATTCAAAAAAAAGTAATCGGAGATATACTCAGGGATGAAGAAGATAAGATTCAATTATTAAGAAAAGAAAATGAAGTAAGAAGATTAGAACAACAGAAACTGGAAGATGAAATAAAAATTGCAAAACAATCAATAGAAATAGAAAATTTGAATAAAAAAAATATGCTGCTGGAAAGAGCTAAACTGCAAATGCAGGGATTTCAGCAAATTGCCGAATTAGCTTTAACGCAGGCACCTATAAAATATACGCTTGTCAGGCAAGAGCCAACAACAGAAATAACAGACAGTTTCTGGAAAATAAAAGCGGAGTATTATCATGATGAGGTGCTTGTTGTAACTAATTACGATATTAACGCAAAATTCGGTATTGATCTAAAAGATGTAAAAATTATTAAATCGGCGGATAAAACGGTAATTGTATCGGGAATTCGTCCTAAATTTATCGGAACAGATAAATGGGAACGTCACAATATAATAAGAGAAATCAGAAGGGTTGATTATAAATACGGGGAATGGTTCAGGTCAAAGATCTTGGACGCGAGGCAAAATCAAATTCTCGCAGATATTAAGGAACAGCAATTTGATATGGAGTTTAATCAACGCGTCAGAGATGGAATGGAATTAGCTTTTATGGATGAAGTAATAATCCAGCTTGCTCAAAATTTTATTAAAATTGTACTTGCTCCGATTTATGATAATATTATTTTTGACAATATCAACAGGCCGGAAGCGCTGTATCTTATGGATTTCCTGTCAAATGAATTAAGAGAAAGTGATGAAGAGAAATATAAATTATTGCAAATAAGCGAGCAGATTGCTTTAAATATTGATTTGTTTGATGCAGAAGCTAATAAAACAGAGGCCATTGAGTTAGGAACAGATGATACATTGCAAGAGGATAATCGATAGACAAACGTAAGTTTAACATAGAAAACAAAACAGATACGCTCATTAGTCAGATAATCACATAGGAATTTACGTCTAAAATATTGATCTATCACTCTATGATGGACCGATATATTATAATTTCCATATAACGGTATTATAAACAGGAGGAGATTAAAAATGAGTATTTATGATGATATTCCAAATAGAAAGGAAATTACCGGGAGAATTGATAAATGCCGCAGTGAAGGAGGAGAGTCTCTGCGCTTTTCCGGCTTATACATCAAAGAACTCCCTGAAGAAATTAAAAGTTTTTCAAACCTGAAAGAACTTGATATAAGTTACAATAAAATTAATGAATTACCGGATTGGATCGGTAATTGTCGCTCTCTTAAAAAATTAAATCTAAGAGGGAATTGCATTGATTCTCTTCCCGATTCCTTAGGAGAATTAAAAAATCTTGTTTTTCTTGACGCCGGTATAAACCATATCAAAGAGATTTCTGATAACTTAAAACAATTAACCTCTCTTGAATACCTCGACCTTGAATCATTAAGCAATTACAAAATAAAAAACCTGCCTGACTGGATAGGGGAACTGTCCGCGCTTACATTTTTAAATATCCGCCATTGCGGATTTAAAGAATTGCCTGAATCAATAAAAAATCTTTCAAACCTTAAAACCTTTTATTTTGGAGCGAATTGTCTTCCGGAGCTGCCGCAGTGGCTTGGAAGCATGACACAACTGGAAGAGCTAGATATAAGCGCCAATGAATTTTTTACAATACCGGATTTTATCGGAAACCTGAAAAATTTGCGCTCTTTTTTTCCGGGTTATTCAAATAGATGGGAATATCAAACACGGCATCATATAATTTCCGAGCTGGATAACCGGATTAATGAACTTGACAAGCTGCCGGATTTCATTACTGAACTGCCGCGCCTTGTTCATTTAAATCTTGGACACACAGGTTTAAAATCAGTGCCTGAAAATTTGAAACTATTAAAGCTGGAAAGTTTAGCGCTTGACAATAATGATTTAACAGAAATTCCAGGATGGTTGGGCAGTATGACAAGTTTACAAAAAATTAATTTGTCCAATAATAAAAAATTAAAACATTTACCTTTAAATTTTAATAATCTTCACAATCTGGAAGAATTTAATATATCGAAAACATCAATCGGTAAATTTCCTGAATGTATCCGTGAATTTATAAAATTAAAAAAATTATCAGTCGGAGGCATTTATACAACCCCTGTATATATAAAAAAATTAAAATTCGATATTTATTCCAAATCAATTGTTATTCCAAACTGGATTGGCGAACTTTCAAATCTTGAGTACCTGCATTTTGGTCAATGGGTGTCTAAGGTTTCAGAAGGCATTGGTAATTTAAAAAAATTAAAAAAGTTCGATATATCAAGAAGCAAAATAAAAACACTGCCTAAATCTATTGGAAAACTTTCTTCGCTTAAAGAATTAGTAATTGACAGTTGCGGCAGGCTTACAAGACTTCCTGAATCGTTTGGCAGTCTTGAATCGCTTGAAAAATTCAATTTGTCCGGAGGAATTGAACAAGGCGCAAAGTGGAAAAAATTACCTGAAGCCTTCGGTAATTTAAAAATGTTAAGAGAATTGTATATTTGTAATCTTAACGCTCTTAATACTCTGCCCGATTCATTCGGAAATCTGTCTTCTCTGGAACGTCTTTACTGTGATGTTCCCAGGCTGCCTGAATCATTCGGAAATTTATCATCATTGTATGAATTATCAATAAGCGGCAGCGACATATGCTTTCTCCCTGAATCATTCGGAAATCTTCAAGCTCTGGAAAAATTTGAACTTGTAAATACAGAAATAGAAGCCCTTCCCGAATCCTTCGGAAACCTGCGTAACTTAAAAACATTTCACACATTCCGCGGAAAACTAAAAAGACTGCCCGAATCATTCGGAAACCTTGCATCTCTTGAAGAACTTGAATTAGGACATAGTCAAACAGTCTATTTTTCGGAATCATTCGGCAATTTGAAATCGTTAAAGAATTTTAAATACGAAAAAGGCAATGAATATTACGAAAAGGATTCGAATAAAAAAATAAACTTTGATGAACTGGAAGATGATGTAGTTTATTTACCCGAATCATTCGGAAATCTTTCGTCTCTGGAATCATTGGATATGGAGTGCTGTCTTGACGAGCTCCCCGAATCTTTTGGGAAGCTTAAATCATTAAAAAAATTGGATTTGGATTTAATGATTTCCGTAGAAAGACATAATAAAGGCGGCGGTACAAGCGGTTATCATTCTTTTGTAAAAAACAATTTTTCCGCTCTGCCTGAATCGTTCGGTAATTTATACTCTTTGGAATCGTTTAGCATTAATGGGAGCAATATTAAAACGCTGCCGGATAATTTTGGAAATCTTCGATCTCTGATAAAACTTAGTTTACAAAACGCCAAACTTGAATCATTGCCGCAATCATTCGGAAATTTGCAAAATCTTGAAGAATTACAAATTGACAAAGGAGATTTCTATCAAAAAGATGATACAGATCAAAAACCTTTGGCATTGCCTTCAAGTTTAGGCCGGCTTTCTAAAATAAAAAAAATAACGCTGGATATTCCGCTGGAGCCGCTTCCCGGCTGGCTCGGCGGGATGTCCTCTCTGGAAGAATTGCGTTTAACGTCAGACACAATTACGGTTTTACCGGATTCAATCTGCGATCTTTCTTCTCTTAAAGAATTGCATATAGACTGCAAAAAATTAACCTCGCTTCCTGTCAATATCGGTAATTTAAAAAATTTAAAAATACTTTGCATAGAGGCAGATGCTCTTACTTCGCTGCCCGCGTCAATCGGAAATCTTAATCAGCTTGAAGTCCTCAGAATCGACGGCTCTTCAATTTCTGTTTTACCTGAAGAAATCGGAAATTTATCTTCATTAACAAGGTTGTATGTATATCAGTCAAAAATAAAAACATTGCCGCAGGCTGTCGGCAATTTATCATCATTAAAAAAGATTCGTTTATTGCGCTGCCAGGAATTGGAATCTCTTCCTGATACAATCGGAAATCTGCGTTCTCTCAAAACTATTTACATTCGCGGCGGAAAAATGACAGCGCTTCCTGAAAGTATCGGAAATATTTCCTTTCTGCGCGGAATTTCATTGCAATATACGAATATAATAAAACTTCCCGTTTCAATCGTTAATCTTGATAAACTTGAATACCTTGGCATTTATAGTTACCGCAATTCAATGCCATGGGATTATGATTTTGATAACCCGCCTAATTATTATGAAGATGAGACGATAGAAAAAAGAAGTCCATTCAACGCATTGCCCGACTCATTATCAAAATTAGTTTCGCTTAAATGTATCAATTTGGATTTTTCAGAAGTAACCGTCCTACCGGATTTTCTTGCTAATCTTCCGGAGCTTGAAGAAATAAATATCAACGGATGTAATATAAGCTCGATACCGGTATCAATTCAGCGATTAATTGACAACGAGGAAATTAGACTTTTTAAATCAGATAACGAATTTATAGAGCGTGAATGGGGCGGTTTTAGAGAGAGAAAAAGACCGAGGAGAAAATAAAAATAACTAACGATTGTCTTCCAATATCTTAAAATACTCCCTCTGCTGCTGTTTGAGAAGTGAAGGCACATCAATACCGAAAGGACACTTTTTTTTGCATTGTCCGCAGTTTGTGCATGAATCGATAAGCCGCATTTTTTCCTGCCATTCGGGCGTAAGAAAATGTTCCTTTACCGCCCTGCCGAGTAAAAATGATATGCGCGCCGCGTTATTAATCGGGATGCCAACTGAACACGGAAGGCAATAGCCGCAGCAGCGGCAGAAATTGCCGGAAAGTTCTTTTTTGTCAGCATCAATTGTGTTTCGCATAACGCTGTCAAGCGAGGGCGGGTTTGCTTCGTACGACAGGAATTCATCTAACTCAGCCATTTTTTGAATTCCCCAGATGGGGAAGACATTATCGAATTGCCTTAAAAACGCGAACGCCGCTTTCGCGTTTGTTAAAAGACCGCCGCACAAACCTTTCATGGCAAGAAATCCGATATCATGTTCGCGGCAAAGATCGACAAGAGACAGCTCTTCATCCGAGGACAAATAAGAGCAAGGATATTGCAATGTGTCGTATAAACCGGACAACACCGCTTCCTTAGCGAGATTTTTATTATGCTGCGTTATGCCGATGTGACGGATTTTTCCCTGCTTTTTCGCTTTTAAAAGACAATTGTATAATCCGTTTTCCTGATCCGGATACGGAACGAATGACGGATTGTGCACCTGAAAAACATCGATATAATCGGTTTGCAGCATCTTCAAACTGTTCTCAATATTTTGCGTAACTTTTTCAGGAGACAGAGGAGCGGATTTAGTGCATATAACAATTTTATCGCGCACATCATGCAGAGCAATGCCGATCCGCTCTTCGCTTGTTGTATACGAATTCGCCGTATCAAATAAAGTTATGCCGTTCTCGTACGCGTGCCGAAGAAGAGCTGTGCTGTCTTCGTAGGGAATGCGCTGAATGGGGATACAGCCAAACCCTGTACGGCTTACCATCAAGCCTGTTTTGCCAAATCTTTGCATATTATTTCCTGAAGTGATTGCTGCCACTATTTTATTTATGCTAACATATAAAGATGAAAAATTCCACCCCTCCCCTTTATTTAATTGACGCGTACGGGCTTATTTACCGCTCTTATTTCGCTTTTTTGACGCGGCCTCTGCGTAACAATTCAGGGAAAAATGTTTCAGCGTTGTTCGGGTTTGCCCGTACTGTGATAACGCTGATTGATGAAGGAGCGCCTGTCGCGGACACGGATGGTATTCTTCTTGATAAACTGCAAAAGCCGCTGCGGCTTGCTGCGGTTTTTGATTCACGTACCGCGACTTTCAGGCATCAGATGTACAGTGAATATAAAGCGAACAGACAGAAAGCCCCGGAAGACCTGCATGAGCAGGTTCCGTTAGTTGAAGAGTTTTTAAGCGATCTGGGAATCAAATGTTTAAAGGTTGAAGGATTTGAGGCTGATGATATTATCGCTACCATTGCCGAAAAATGCAGAAGCGAAAAACGACAGTGTTATATTCTTTCTTCGGATAAGGATTTGCTTCAGCTTGTCGGTGACGGAATTTTTGAATTGAGGCCGGCGAAAATTAATAGAAGCGATGTTTCTTCCACAAATTCAGGGCCTTCGTGGGAGCTTGTCGGACCTGAAAAAGTTAAAAGTGAATGGGGCGTGGATCCTGTCAGGGTGCTGGATCTGCTTTCTCTTATCGGAGACGCTTCGGATAATGTTCCAGGCGTTAAGGGAATAGGAGAAAAAACCGCTGTTAAATTGATGGCAAAGTACGGCTCGCTGGACGGGATTTATAAAAATCTCGCGGCAATTGAAGGAGCAAACGGTAAAAAAATCGCCGAAGGAAAAGAAGACGCGTACTTTTCACAATCACTGATTCGTTTAAGAAATGATGTTGAGCTGCCCATAACGGGCGTTGACGATCTGTCGATTGAAAACCTTAACCGGCCTGCCGGCGCGGCAGTGCTTATGAGAGAGGGAATACGCCAGAGCGCGAAACAGCTTGACGCAAACGTAAAGACATTTGCCACAGGTAATGCGCATAACGCTTCGGCGCAGGAAACGAATACAAACCCGCAGGAAATAAGCGGAAATTCGCAGGATGATTTTGTTAAAACTGAATCCGGAAATTTTATTACGGCGGATACATTACTGTTAGGTGACGGCGTTTATAAAACGATTCTTGATCTTGAAGAATTAAAAAACATTTTAGAGCAGGCAAAAAAGCAAAAACTTCTGGCTCTTGATTTTGAAACCGACTCGCTTGACGCGTGGAACTCGCGTCCAATCGGCATTTCGCTTGCTGTAAAGCCAAAAGAAGCGTACTATGTGCCGGTAGCGCCTCACGGTGTTGAGCCTCACAGTGAGGCGTCTTACAGTATTGCGCCTGAGGGAATTCCAAACAGCGCGGATAAAAACCTTCCGCCGTTCAACGATCCGGAAAAAGTGCGCGCGCTGCTTTCCCCTCTTTTCGCCGACAACAAAATGACAATCGCCGCGCATAACGCCAAATTCGATTACAAGGTGAGCAGGGGATGGGGTATCCCGCGCTGGAACTGCCGGATTTGGGACACGATGATCGCGGCCTGGATTACCGATCCCGAGCGGAACAATTATTCGCTCGATTCGCTTGTTTCATATACTTTCGACTACTCGCCTATAAGGTATGTTGATATTGTGGCAAAGAATGCCGCTTTCGATTCTGTCTCTCTGGAAACAGCGACACGCTATTCCTGCGAAGATGCTGATTTTTGCATGAGATTAAAACATTACTTTGAGCCAATTCTGGTAAAAACGGACGCTGTCAATCTTTACAATAATCTGGAAATGCCTTTGCTGCCGATTCTCGCGGAGATGGAAGGCGAAGGAATCAAAATTGAGCCAAAAGCGTTGACCAATTACGGCGCGGAGCTTGCGAAGGAACTCGATCAAATTCAATCTGAAACATGGAAAATTGTCGGACACGAATTTAACCTTTCTTCCACAAAACAGCTTCAAGAAGTGTTGTTCGTTGAGCGTAAATTAAAACCGGATCCAAAAAGAAAAACAAAGACCGGCTACTCTACAGACGCCGCGGCGCTGGAAGACCTCGCCCGCGAAGACCCTGTTCCCGCTCTTATTCTGCGTCACAGGACGCTTTCAAAATTAAAAACAACTTATGTAGACACGTTAGCCGACATGGCGGACATTGAAAAACGCCTGCACACAAATTTCGTACAGACCGGAACCGCAACGGGAAGGCTTTCAAGCAGAGAACCGAATCTGCAAAATATTCCTGTACGCGCCGAAGAAGGAAGGCGAATCCGCGAAGCGTTTATCGCCAAGCCCGGCCATCTTTTGATTTCTGCGGACTACAGCCAGATTGAGCTTGTCGTGTTAGCCCATCTTTCACAGGATGAAAAATTAATTTCCGCTTTCAGTGAAAATCCACTGACAAATCAAAAGGGAGCGGGCAAAGGGTTTCAGGATGTTCACGCGCGGACTGCTTCATTAATTTTTGGCATTGACGAAAGTCAGGTCAACGGCGAGCAGAGACGAATGGCGAAGACTATCAACTTCGGAGTCATTTACGGAATGAGCGCTTTCCGCCTCGCGAATGAGCTTAACATCAGCAGAACACAGGCGCAGGATTTTATCAGCGCATATTTTAATACATACTCCGGCGTAAGATTGTTTATAGAAAACATTATCAAAAAAACCGAACGACAAGGTTACGTAACGACTCTTTTAGGCCGCAGACGCTATATCCCGACAATAAATTCGCGTAACAAAACCGAAAAATCCGCCGCTGAACGAATTGCAGTTAACACGCCGATTCAAGGATCGGCTGCCGACATTGTAAAAATCGCGATGATCAATCTTGATAAAAAACTTACATCGGAACGAAGCAATGCCCGGCTTCTGTTACAGGTTCACGATGAACTGATCCTTGAATGTCCAAAGGACGAATGTGATAAGGCGGCGGCTCTTGTTAAATCAGAAATGGAACAAGCCGCGTCATTGAGCATCCCGTTACGGGTAAGCATTGAAACAGGCAGCCGCTGGGGCGATTTTCATTAAAATGGTGCCAGGCACCATTTTGAGGCACCATTTTAAATCTTCACCCTGCCGCGGAAGCTACGGGAAAGAGTCAATTTATCAATATACTCGATGTTTCCGCCGACAGGCATTCCGGAGGCGAGGCGGGAAATTTCTACAGGAAATTCTTTTAAGACTTTCTGAAGATAAAGCGCTGTGGTGTCGCCTTCGACAGTGGGGTTCAGCGCCAGAATCAGCTCTTTGACGCACACTGCTTTAGCTGTGCTGTTTCGAAGGCGCTCGATTAATTTGTCGATGGTAAGGTTTGCGGGAGTGATGCCTTCAAGCGGGGCGATCAGTCCGCCCAGGACATGGTAAACGCCGGGGAACTCACGCGCTTCTTCAATGATCCGCAAATCCTGCGCGTGCTCGACAATGCAGATAACGGAATGATCGCGGCTTGGATCGGAGCAGACAGGACACGGATCGGTTTCCGTAAAACCGCCGCAAATACTGCAGCGGTGAATAGCCTGATGCAGGCCGGAAAGTTCTTTGGCGAGAGCGGCGGCAAGAGCGGGGCTGCTGTCAATGATGTGGTAAACAATTCTGCCTGCGCTTTTTTTTCCGATACCGGGAAGTTTTGAAAATAATGATACCAGCCTGTCGAGAGCGTTCACATTCCCACCGGGAAG
>Ga0209755_10002711_pt1 | contig 23765 bp, 23 predicted proteins | sample TergutCo191P1_FD_187301 | JGI IMG/M metagenome (GOLD analysis project Ga0209755, IMG submission 187301) | Cornitermes sp. P1 segment gut microbial communities from Petit-Saut dam, French Guiana - Co191P1 (SPAdes) (version 2) | ecosystem: Host-associated > Arthropoda: Insects > Digestive system... | reverse complement strand
AAGATTTTGCTGAATTAGGCGACTATGACTCTTTGAAAAAAGCACTCACACGCTTGGAAAAGAAGGGTGAGATTATGCGAGTAACAAGGGGTATTTATGCTATTCCCGAACAAAGTGAATTGTTGGGTACGCTGACTCCGTCTTATGATAAAGTTATTCGTGAAATAGTGGCAAGGGATAAAGCGAAAGTTATACCAACCGGTTCTTATGCAAAAAATGTGCTTGGACTTTCCACGCAAGTGCCAATGAAAGTCGTGTATTTGACGAGTGGAAGTCCTCGAAAGTTGCAAATTGGAAAAATGACCGTAACTTTCAAGCGTACATCCCCAAAGAATTTGGCATCAAAAGGAGAGCTCAGTACCTTAGCAATTCAAGCTCTAAAAACCATTCGGAAAGATAATGTAACCGAATATGAAATAAAAAAAATAGTTGACACCCTCAAAAAAGAAAACCCAAAATACTTGGCACACGACATAAAGCTCGCCCCACGCTGGATTGGTGAAATAATGAATAAAGCATTAACAGAAAAATAAGTTATGAATTGGACAGAGTTATCTCAAACCGACAAACAGAATATTCTTGAACAAGCAAGTGTACACACCAGTTTCAAGCCGTTCATCATTGAAAAAGATTGGTGGGTGGTGCAAACACTACGATTGTTAAGTCAAATGGATATCATCGAACATCTGGTTTTCAAAGGCGGAACATCTCTCGCTAAGGCTTGGGGTGTGATAGACCGTTTTAGTGAAGATGTGGATTTGGCTATTAACCGCGAATTCTTTGGTTTTTCGGGTAACCTTAGCAATTCTCAAATCACCAAATTGAGAAAGGCATCAAGTCAATATCTCTCCAATGACTTTCGTTCTGCATTGCAAAAAGCCTTTCATAACGCAGGAATGGCAGGTGTTGAACTTTCGGTTATTGGTAGAGAAGATGTGTCTGATGAAGACCCTGTAAAAATTGAGGTTGCCTATCCCGCTTTAGCGGAATATCCCACTTACGTAAAACCGTCTGTGTTGTTGGAAATCGGCAGTCGTTCGGTGTTAGAGCCGTCTTCAGTACGTTTGTTTCGTTCAATGATTGGCGAAATCTTTTTAGACAAACCTTTTGCCGATGAAAATGTGAGCATTCGTTGTATAAATCCCGAACGCACGTTTTTAGAAAAACTGTTTCTTTTGCACGAAGAACATCAGCGTCCAACAGAAAGAATGTTGATAAAGGGTAGAAGTCGCCATTTCTACGACATTTGCCAAATCAACAAAACATCATTCGCAGAAAAAGCCATTGCCGACAAAGAATTGTACAAGTCCATCGTTGCTCACAGAGTGCAATTTTCAAAAATGAAAGGTGTTGATTATACGTCTCATTTTCCGCCAAATTTAAATCCAATTCCGTCTGCGGAACTTATGCCACGATGGAAACAAGATTATGTAGAAATGCGAGGGAATATGATTGTTGGCGATGCTCCGGAGTTTGAGGAATTGATAGACGAGATAAGGTTGATTTGTCGGAGGATTAATGGGCTGTAGGTAGAAATGTCACAAAATTTGTAAAGATTTGTGACATTATCTGCCATAACTATCCGTTTTTTCACCCTTGTGGCAAAATATAAGCAAGTTGTGAAACGCAAAGACGAATATTCGTTGCACAATTCTTCCACACTTGATGACAACTGTGAAAAAAAATACCAAATTGATAATTTTTGGCAGAAAAGTACGGCTTTTTCTGGAATTAGCCGTAGTTTTCTGACATTTCAACACGAATCAAAAACACAAAAAGCAATACATTTGGTTCTTTTGACCACATTCGGACTTGTACAAAACAAGCGTTCAGGCATCGTTCAAAAGAAGTGACACTGGCTGATTTGTTTCTTTATATTTGACCACAACTGCAAAACAAAGCATAGATATGGTCAATTATAAACCAAAAAGACTTGTTCGAAAACACCGTATAATCCGCCATAACTATCTGCTTAACTTCATAAACTTGTTTCTGTTATCAAACTCTTTTTCAGAAATCAAAATTCCATTTTTAAATTCAAGGATTGCAGTTTTTTCATATACAGACTCATATCCCATGTGTATGTACATCAGCATGTCGCCAACATCTACGACAATTTTCCCCGTGAACCACTTAGCAAACACTTCTTTCTGGTTTGGAAATAAGTAGTCCAATCCCACATCTTCCCATTTCCCATCTACATCTTCAATAGTTGCTTCAAAATCGATTAAAAACAACTTGTTGTCTTTGATTTCCCAACTTCCTTGGTATCCTCTCCAACATCCTGTATTTGTCCAAACAAAATAAACATTGGCCTTTTCCAAATATTGATTTAATGGCTCTGATGCCATTCGAGTTTTTTCGCCTTTGTAAAAGAGTTTTTCGCCTATTTGTGCTGTCATTGTTTTTAAGGTTTAATTACACATAAAATATTTTCATGTTCAGCATAAAAGAAATGCACTGAGTCAAGTAGCTCAATTTGATATGCACATCTTTAGGTGTACATTCGACACGGAATGCATTGTTCGGTTTGTTTCTGTGGCAATTATATTGAGCAAGTATCGCTTTGAGGTTCCTAACAACATCATACTCACTTAATTCATAGATAGAATCGAGCTCAGCATAGGTTGTACCTTCGTCGGAAAGGTAAAATTTCCCATTGTCTTCAACAAGGTAAATCTCATATCTGCCACCTTCAATTTTGTAGAGAGGAAGATTTAACGCAAATTTGTTTGAAGCCTCTTTCTCCGAATCGAAACTTCTCATCCGAATTTTGAAGTTTGCCAATATATGAGATATATCAGGCATTTTATTTGAGTGGCTACTTAATTCATCTAAATTTTCGCAATCAGCAACGTCTAAACTTGTGAGAAAATTGTTGTGACAGATTAGCTCTTTAATGCCTTTATTAAGACTCAAACTTTCTAAAAAATTGTGTGAGCATTTTAACATCAACAGATTACTATTTTTCGAAATACAGAGTTTCTGCAGTTGGTTGTCCGAACACTGCAAATCGAGTAGTGCCACATTTTCAGCAAGATTGAGCTGTGATATCCGGTTGTTTTCGCATCTGAAAAATTTCAGCTTTGAACTTCCTGAAGTATTTATACTGGTAAGATTATTTGTGTTGCAATTGACAACTACTAACTCCTTGTTGTTTGATATGTCAAGATGACCACTCAAGAAATTAGTATTGCAATCCAATACTTCTAATGCATGGTTATTCGAGACATCTAATTTTTCAAGGCGATTTTCCGAACAATAGAGTTCTCTAAGGGAAACATTGTGTGTTAAATTCAGATCGACTATTTCATTTTCGGAGCACATTAGTTCTTTAAGATTAATCGCTCGACTAACATCCAACGAGCTCAACTTATTAGTGGAGCATTTGACATTTGTGATTTTTTCGCCTTCAATTTTTATCGTTCGCTCACCATCGTCAGAGTAGTTATGAACATATTCCCTGTCGGAACCGTAAAAGTCTACATCAAAAGGTTGTAATGACCTTGTTTCTTTAGTCCCATCGCCCCAATCAATAGTTACTTCCTCGCCTTCTCCAGCGATTTTGATTATAACTCTTGGCTTGGTTGTTATCATCGTTATTACAGATGAATCTTTGCATCTTTCAGTTGATTTTTGTGTTGTTTTCATTGTTTTTGTTTTTTAGTTGTTTTACCATATTTTACCAGTCAAAAATATCAAAACCCTTTGTCGGTTTAGTGGCTGACTTTTCATCGAAAAATTTTTCTTCGCCGTGAACTTCTTCTGAGAAAGGTATTGGTCGTTTGCCACTTTTGATTTCGTTAAGAACATTGTTTATATCGTAGGGTATTATGTTCGGCAACTCTCTTTCTTTTAATTCTATTGGATAATAGGGCTTAAATCCATAGTTTTGAATATCTGGCAATTGTGTGATCAAAGGTTCGTGTCGACCAATAAGCATTAGGGCTTCACCTTTATCTTTTGACAGCCTTTGAAGTTGTTGTATTGAAATCAAGGGCCGTGCGATCTCGCTTCCGTCTAATTGGGCAACAGAGATATCTCCGCACAATTTACTAATCCAGTCCAACAGCCCTAACTCTCTGGAGTTCAAGAAAATAATGTTTTCACAATTGCCAATGATAGTGTTGCTGTCTTTTTGATAGCGTTGTTCGATCTGATCTAACCCTTGTGCATACAAGAACATGCGAATACCTCTAGATCGAGAAGCGGTGAGCATAGAGGGCAAGCCATTTATTGTGCCGAGATTGAATGCCTCGTCCAACAAAAGATTGACCCTCACGGGTAGTTTTTTGTTTTCTTGCTGCTGCGCCCTCTCTATTAGCGACTCGTATATCTGCTTTATAATCAATACCGTTAGCGAGTTGTAAGTATCTTTTTCATCTGGTATAATAAGAAATAGTGCGGTTTTGGAGTCACCTAGTTTTGTGATGTCAATTTCCGATTGCGACAGTACTTGCCCCAGTGTTTTTTGATAAATGAAAGGGGCTATCATATTTGAAACACCTGAAGCGATGTTTCCAAAAGTACTCTTTGCATCTTTGTTTGTTAAAATGTTTTTTAAGTTGATACTCGCAATAGAACCATCTGCTACATATTTCGCAAGCCTCTCCGCGTCTTCAGGAGTACTATTCTGGGCAAAAAAATTTGCAAAATTCAAAAGATTTGCTTGCTTACGGGAGCTCGTGGCAATAAAAATTAAAAAATAAGCCAAACTCATCATGGAGGATGATAGAATCCAATATTGGTCTTTTGCCGATCGTTTTTGATCTTCTCCTAGGGTAGCTATAAGGTCATTTAATCGTGCTGTGGATTGTTCGGTTTTCCCGCTATGATACAGTTCGTGGATCTGTGTTAGTGGATTGAATAAGCAGCTTTTTTTCATGTCTCGAAGATTAATAACCTTTATATCATAACCTTTAGAGGCAAGTAAACCAGATGTTTGAGCATACAGTTCACCTTTCATATCAATTGCAGCAAATGACTCTCCCCTTGATCCAAGAAAATGAATTGTTGGCATAGCAAACCAACGCGATTTTCCACTGCCTGTGGAGCCTAAATAAAGAGTGTGCCGTTCAGAATCATCGACCCATGCTTTGCGACCATTGCTAATAATAGGTGTACCAGCACCTGGGTAATTGTCTGCAAAAATGTCTATCTCGGCAAGATGTTTTTTTATGATTTCTGGATCTGCCCATCCGTTACTTTGGTTTGTAAGATACTTCCCAAATTTAAAATTTTCTGGTTTCATTTTGAATTTTCCTTTCTTGTTTGAGTGTTAAAGCCAAATTCTGTTCTTTTAGGTTGAGCTATTCGATTGATATATGGCGAATCTTTTGAGAAATCAGCAAGCTTACAAGCCGAAATAGAACCAGTTTTCACATTAGTATATTGTTTGAATAAGATGTCCTCTGCCAACTGAGATATTAAGCGAAAACCGCTGAAATTGGGGCTTTCTTTAACTTTATCAATGGACTCTTTGAGCAGTTTTTTTGCATCGTTTGTAAGCTTAAAACCACGAGGTTTGAAATGTTGAGACGCCATAATCTCAACTAAATCATCGGCTCCAGGAATATCAAATATAACGGTTTCAAATCGCAGGCTAGAAGAAAGCGAAGACTCAAGACGTTCGACCTGTTGCGTATCGCCTTGAGCATAAAATATGGCCAAAATTTTATCGCTCTCGCTGACAATATAGTCGAGAAAAAGCTGGAAGTGTGGCTCGTTTGTACGATGGTTCAACCAAGCTGTAACATCTATAAGAGTAATCCCTTTAAAATAGCGATTAAAACCTGCGCAATCAACCATTGCTCTGTGAAATCTTGCCAACTCTGTAAAGTTTTCGCTTGGGCTTTGATACTCCAATTTGAATAAAAGATGCTTTACAACGCCTGTAAATTCAATGGCATTGGAGCTATGGAGGTACTGAGCAAAAATGTTAACGGCATCCTCCACTCCAACGGAACGTCTTGTTGCGACGAACAGATAGTGCGGGATGTTTATCCTTTTTTCTTTGGAGTGTCGTTGGGCATTGTGTAGTTGCTCCACCATAGCTTTGAATTCTATTGCAGCGGGCATTTGCATGATGGTTTCGAGATATTTGTTTGTGTTTTTTCGTTTATTCATGGTATTATTCCTTTCTTTTTATTGTTTTTACTGAGCACTTGCCATAGACGTTTCTTTTACAGCCAAACGAAACTTGCCAACATTTGATGATGGATATGGAGAGGCGATGATATACAAAAGAGGGTCAACGACTTGTCCGTTTTTCCGCATTTCAAGATGAAGGTGTGCTCCAACTCTTCTTCCGTTTGTCATAACACCTGTATTTCCAGTGTATGCGAGCACTTCATTTCGTGAAACCTTGCCTAGTCTTGGTACTGACTGCAAATGCATCAACAATAATTCAACATCTTTTTCTGCGCCAGTACTGACGAAGCGTAATGTTACACCTCCTCTTCGGGTGTTCCTTACATTGACTATCTTGCCACAGAACGGAGCGATTACTGGTGTCGATATAGGCGTCTGCAAATCTATTCCTTGATGCATTCTGGCTACTCGTTCATGAGGCAACCGTCTCATCCCAAAGCCTGAAGTGACACGGAAGCCCGAGACAAACATTCTGCCAGTTGCTGTCCTCCCTACATAGCGATTAATTACTGGTATTAAGCCACTGTTGGTAGTTGTTGGAGCAACACACTGAGCATGATTTGACGAAGCTGGTTGTGGTTGTTGCATCTTGTTGCATTCGACTTGTGAGATTGAAAGTGGTGCTTCAATAGTTTGACGACATCTTTGCCTTGGTTGGGTTATTATTCCTCTTCGGAAATCCTCGAAGGACTGTTGTTGCACTTCAATAAATCTCTTGCGTGCTTCATGTTCGAGCCGAATAAATTCTTCTCGGGTTTGTTGTCCAAATAAGCCCAGCACTAGTAGTAGCAATACGAAAGTTGTTATTCCAGTTTTCATGATTCTATTTTTTTGTTGAATGTTTAATTGGTTGATAGGTCTAGTGGAATTACGAATCCAAAATTCCATGTAAGTTCTCTGACATTAAATGAGCTGAAGTCAAAGCCTAACGGGCTATTTTCAGAGGGCAAGGAAGGTAGTCCCACACCAAACGTAATACCCCAGTGATCATCGAATAAGAGAGGAAAATCAAATCCGAGCATTGCAGAGATTCTAAAATCTTGAAAAATTGCAGCGTTTCCAACACTTAAGCCTACATAGAAGTTACGAAGCCAAGGGAATATCCGAAGTGAGGCAGAGATATGAGGCTGGCTTATCCATTCTGTATTTAGGTTATGATTTGGAGCAGGCTTGAGTTGCTGAGGTTTTGGATTTTGATAGCGGTTTAGACCAACTCCGAGAGATATACATATTGCAAAACTCCGAATCAAGTATTGTTTCCAATTAATATTCAATCCTGCAAGCCCAAACGAAAGGCCAGTCCCAAGATTTACACCATAGTAGCTATTGTTTTGCCGAGTTGCTCGGGTGCTTTCAGCCTGGCGCTCTCTTACAACTTCGTCATTCGACTGACGTACAGCGGTATAAAATTTCCCCGTGCGGCACCTGATATTGCTATTAGGTGGAGGAACGCTTCTTCCCCCCTGACTGGGAACTTTAATCAATACAAACACTTTCGTACTACCGTCCCGTTGAAAAATAGGAGGGCTTTCGCAAACCACAAGGTGTGGCACTCTTGATCCATTAATACGGGCTCGTGGAGCGCGACGCCCAATAAACTGTTCCATATGTTCGAAAGAGCCCCAAGATCGCATAGCCTTAACAAAGGCATCACCTACGGCATTGCTCGAAGCCTCTGACCTATTGCTACCTATGCCAACTCCATGAAAGTACGTAAATTCAGGATTTCGAGAAATAGGAGTTTGTTTTACCCACAATGGCTCTGGTCCTGTATTGGCGGCTAAGCCGCCAATACAAAGGAGTTTTATAATAATCAAAATTGTTTTCATAATCAGGTGTTTTTGAGTGTGGTTAGATGCCTTGTGTGAAAACCCTACTGTGCAAGCCTTGCCCTTTCTTGGCGCAAAAGCTCCTCGCGCAACTGCTCTCTAAACTGAGCACGGCTAAAATCCAGCCCAAGAGCTTCATTTAGAATTATGTCTGCTTCACTCACAGTACTTGCAATCGACACTGCAACAGCAATGTAGCCAACGTACATATTGTTTCTATCAACAGCGATTTCCCTGCACAAAACATGTGCCATCTGGTTTACTATACGTTGCCCTGCGTTGCGAGCGATAGCGCGTATGGACGATTGGTCTAATTTTGTACCATTGGATGTAAGCCCTTGGTCAACATACCATTCTAGCAACTGTTCTAAAACACCAACGAATCTTGTCGCAATATCGCTTATTGCTACTGAATTCGCAACTAATAGCGCATTTCTTTGGGTTCGTTGCCCATCACTCACTCCAAATCCAAATAGGTATGTATCCGATTGTTGAGTAGAAAAGCTCATGCAAGGCAAAAATTGCAAGGTTGTCGCAACAACAGGAGGTGCTTGTGATAGTGCTATTGCGGCTTCTCGCCGAGCCACTTCTCGTGCGGTTTGTGCATGAATAAGGCGGATCTCTTCTTCGATTGCTGTGATCTCATCAGAAACAGTAAGAGGTACCAGTTGTTCGTGCGACTGCATGAGGTGTTCGGTAGCGGTTGCTAATTGTCTGTTGCTCGAACAGCTAATAATGAATGCTGTGCAGAGTACAATCATGATCGTACGGACTGCTGTGGAAAGAATGTTTTTCATAGTTTTTTTGTTTTTAAGTGATTAAGGATTGTTTTTCTGTGAATAATTTGGGCGAATTTGCATATTATGATTGAGTTTTTGTTGTTAGGTCAAAATTAGGACATTCGATATACCCAAAATCCATAACTGTGCATTTATCGTTCGACAAACCACCGCATTCAAATTTCTTGCAGTTATTGATTTGCTCTGGTGTTAGTGTTGTTTCCATGATCTGATTTTAGTTATTATTATTCTTGCATTATTCAAAAATTTCATCCCCCTATAAACACACAGGGCGAAAATTTATTTTATTCTGTCAAGTGTCTGCAAATCTTCACTTTTCTCGTTCCAAAGCAACAATCTTTGCAACTTCGTTTGCATCTGATTTGCTTTTTTCATTTCGACATCGCAAAAACCACACTTAATAGAAAATCGCTCACTTGTAACTCTGCACGTCTGATAGCATGAATGGCAAACGAGTTTCCTTGTACTACTTTGCTTCTTCTCTCTCTGCGGAATAGTCATTTTGAGCAATGGCATTTCAAGCAAGACGTTTTCAATTTTGCTAATTGTGGTTGGTGAAAATTTTGTTACGCTAAACCCTCTTCCGTTCTCAGATTTTTCCACAATCAAGCCGTGTTTTTCAGCAATCTCTTTGAATCGTTTATTATGATACCGTCCTTGTCGGCAGGTGTCTTTTATGTTATTCTCGTGTGCATACTGATGGCACATCTCGTGTAAAAAAGTTGCGGCTTTTTCAAGCGGTGTTCGGTAAAGAAAATTTGCTGACATATTAATCTCGGTAGCCCTTGCATTATCACACGCCCAAATATCATAAGGGACAAACCAACCAGTAACACGACTCGTAGCACGAACTCTTTGAATAGTTACCACAGTGTTTTTTGACAGTGCACTGTCAAAAAACATTTCATTCAAATATGTCCACAACATGTTCAATGCGTTTATGTGTTCAATGAATTTCTCATTTACGTTTGTAACATCACCAATAGCCATTGGTGGGACTTTCGTCTTCGACTTATTGCTGACTATTGATGCTGCTTTAAGTTTTTGTGTCATTGTTGCCCATTTAATGGTTAATGCTTTTTGGGTTTAACCCGACCGTTGTAACCACCCCCTCTAAATGTATAGGGCGAAAATTTATTCGGGGCTTCTAAATTCGAACTGAATGTCTAAATTCTGGGGAGGATTAAACTTCGAAACTTTGCCGACTTTCAGGTGTTTCTTGCTAAATAATTCATTCAACTCACTGTGAAATTCCGTTGCCTCACCTTCTTTTAGGATACGTTGTACGCACTGCCGAATAGGTTGTAGGACCTTATCGTTGTTAAGTTTGGTAAGAGTGTTTGGATTCGTTTGCTGGCTACTGTTTTTGAGAATATCAACATATTCAATGTAGCTCTGTTTGTCTCCCGACCAAACTTGTTTCAATTCGCTGAGCACTTCGTCAAAAAGAAGTCTTTCTTTTTTGTATGAAATAATTTCTTTGCCAACATTACTAATTACCACAGCATCTTTGCAGGATTTAATAAATGATGCTAAATTTTCTAATAGGGTGCGGCATGTTTTCTCAGTAATCGCCCTGTGTTCCTTCTCCGAGTTAAAAGTATTTTTTATTTGATTTACTTTTCCCCAAAGACGAACACGATGCTCTTTCTCATTCGGTAACTCAATAAAAGTACGAAGTTCGTTAGCTGTCGAAAGGTATGATTTATCGAAATCTGCACTGAGCCTATGAAGCCTCATTTTATCATAAATCTCCTCTTCGAAGCCAATATCAAAAGTGTCAGAATCGTGTTCAGCATATGCGAAATCGTTCCCATATAGATATTCGTTATATTCCTTATCACAATAAAGTTTTGAATCGTCATCAAAAGGAAGGTCATCTGAATCCCGAGATAAATCATAGATATCCTCTGCTTCCTCAATTTCAGTTGGTGTGTCATAAGAGCAATATTGCATACTCTCCTCAAATCCAGAATCGACATCAAGCACTTCAGTTCTGGAACTATCACGAAAACTTGTGCTGGAAGTTGAAGCCTCTACCATTTGCTTGTGTTCCAACATTCCCTTGTCAAAAAAATCATCATCGTGAGATACCGATTGTACTGGATCAGTTATAGATGAAACATCTATGTCTTCGCCCATTCTGTTAAGAATTCGAAAAAGCCCATCAAACCCTTTTAGCCAACTATCTTTTATGATAGTTTTGCCATTGATTTCAAGTGTCCAAAGCTTCTTTTTAGACGAACATTCTCTATTAAAGAGTTCGATTTTTATCGGTTGAGATTTGCTGCGTAGGACAACAGATTCGGATTGTGGAGTCGCTACTGTTTGTGGTTTTGAGTTCATAAGTACGAATGTTTTTGAGTTTATGATTCTGTTGTGAAGATGGGGGTTAGTATTTAGGGTTACAAATCCCCTAACGTTCAAATTCAGATTTGAGTTTGTCAATCTCGCATGGCGCTCTGCCGGGATAGTGGCCTCTGTACCCCGGAGCCAGCAGCGGTATTGCCCATGGCTTGTGGCAGTAGGAGTGGGTCCACTCCTTAATTTCGTGTCGCCATTTGCCCGTGCTCTTCTCACCTTGCGTGAAATTTTGATTATCAAACTTACCAAGCTTGCCGATCGTTTGTCCGTTGGTTTTTGAGGTTACTGTGTTTGTGGTTGTTTTCATTGTTTTGAGATTTAGAATTACCGATTTGTTTCTTTGTGGGCTTATAGTAGTATTGTCGCACCCTCCCTGTCTGTATGATGGAGGCCACCCCTTCATTCGGGTGGCTCGTAAATTTCTTATTGTCATTGCGGAAATATCACAACGTTTTTCGAGCGTTACAACTCGCTCGAAAATGTCGGTGTTGATAACTCTGTTAGTGAGCGACCTATCACTAAAGCAGTCACTAATGAATACCGTGAAGGGTAGTGCCATAGTGAGGATAGCACAAGCGGTGGAGAAGGATATAAAGATTTTTTTCATGGCAATATGGCATATCGGTTAAACGCACTTCAAAGTTACGGCTTTTCCCGCTGACTTCCAATGCGTTACCCATAGTCGCATTATAGGCGAGCAATAATTTAGAAAACAATGCAGAAGACTCAATAACAAAAACAGGTAGAATTGGCTGAAAACTGTATCGCGAGTTTATGAAATACAGATTATATAAACACTCTGTAAGCCCTGATTTCACAAGGCATTTAGAACATCGTAAACAACAACAAAATATAAGGTAATTACAGAAACCGCAGTGATAATGCGGGTTTCAAGATGGCTTTTGTCATTTTTTCAACGCACAGATTCTCGTGTTCAGAGATTTTCAGTAAAATAAATCTTGCGAAAACAAAAAAAAGTTGTATCTTTGTGAGGTCTAAACAGAAGCTGTATGCTTTAAATCGGCAGTAAAAATCATGGGGAAAAAACCGAGTGAAATATGGATTTTTTGGGCAGATCGTAACAGCAAAAAAGGCATAGGTGCGATTCAGAAAGGCAAAGGGAAAAAAGATGAACATCAATATCCCGTGTGGGTATGTTGTAGTCGAAAAAAATTCAGTCAGGGATTTAGAAAGGAATCCCAAAAAGAATTGAAGTATATCATTATCCTTTGTGAGTTGGGGTGGACGCACGATAGAAATAAAATCCAATTATCAGACATGGGCGGAATAGAGCTCGGGCAACACCTGCGTTTAGAGGATGTGACTGTACCTATTTTATTTGTTTCTGCACTATCTCGAGCAGAGATTTTGAATGATCCAATCGCAAGACAAGAGCGACAAATAATTGTAACACCTGCTCTAAAACATGGATTTGAACAACTGAAACTGAACACGGCATTAGAAAACCAAAAAGCATGGATAGAAAAGTTGAAATCCATGTTCCCCGAGGATGAAAACTTTACACTTTGTGATTTCGAATTGGAATACACGAAAGACCATTTTTGTAACATTGAGGGAGCGATAAAAAGAATGAAACACGATATGGGCAGTAATCCCACACAAGAACGATTAAGGGGTTATTACATGCTATTGGAAAAAGCAAATACAAGCGGAAAGTTTAACGAAGAACTTGCTAAAAAAATTAAATGCCTGCCCCATCAGATTGAAAAAAATATAGGCACAGCAGTGGATGTTATCGGAACTATTAGTGACCACATTGAAAATTACGAAATATGAGAATGAAACCGAAGATCCTATATATTGAAGATAACTTAGTCGGAAACACCAAAGAAAAAACATTTTACGACTTGTTAAAAGAAACTTTTGATGTACACCCTATAGATAGTCCTGAAACAGAAGTTGACTATAAATCGTTTAGTGCTGTAGTCTGTGACCTTGAGATATGGAACAGTTCTACAGAAGAGCCGTGTGTAGAAGAAATGACGCATTTCGGGAGCAGGCTCATCAAAAAGCTACACAAAGAATATCCGAATATGTACTGTGTTGTCTTATCTCGAGTGTCAACAAAATTCGGAGGTAAATATGCTAATCTCCTAAATAAAATCGATGGGCCAACAACCAAGAAAGTAACACCCGTTGACAAGATCGAGATAGAAAATAAGACATACACCATAAACAATAAAGGCAAAAGTCAGAGGTTCATTGAAAAAATAACCAAAAGAATTAACCAAAAAAAGAACAGAGAAAATAAAAAAGTACTCGAAAAAGGCACCGCAAAAGGGGATCCGCCAATGTTTGTGTTTCTGAAAGGATGCCGTGAATTCTTTAAAAAGAACTCTTCCCCGAAAAAAATAATGCATCTAAAAAAAACAACAGAACCATTAAATTGCTACGACGACATTATAAGAAGAGTTACGGTTTGCACCAAAAAATTTAACAAAAAAATCTTTAAAAAAATCGGAGAAAGTTCTATGCCTGAAAGATGCATAAAAGAATTTGAGAATATTGGAAAGTTTGAGACGTTTGTGAAAAACAATATCGGAGAGATATTCACGAAAAATGATAGAATTTATGGAAAATACAACAAAACAGAGAGATTTGTTTGCACGCTAATCGCACGAAGGCTTCTGATTTACACCTTGCTCGAATCCGATATGGAGATGGTAAGTATAATTAAGAAAGAAGGATATTGTAAAAAAACAAAAAAAAACAAAGAAAAGCCATTTCCCAGAAGTTACGTTAATGGAAGCTTAGGCTTTCCTTATACTGTTTCAAAAGAGTTCATTAGAACCGAGCATGCAAATGCCGGATTTTTTTTGCAGGAAGAAACTGAATATATTCAAAGCTTGCTACAAACGAAAAGTAAAAAAAACAAAGTGCAAGATTAAGTCTTGACTAACGCCGTTTTTGGTTTTCGTTGCGTTTTTTTATTTTGATGTAGTTGTTTGTGGAAGGATTCAAGCCGTTTTTCAAGATCGGGTTTGAAAATCTCGTTGATAATTCGTTCTTTTTTATTGTCGGCTTCATCAAGTAAAATGGAAACCGTTTTCCCGTACACAGGACAATTCGAATCGTGCCATCCTTCTCGCGACTCAAAGATGCCAGCCTCTTTGGCCGGCTTTATTCCCCTACTATGGTAGATCACATACCATACTTCGTTCTTATTTTTTTGCTTTGTAAAATTTTCCCACCATCCTCTGCAATTTCCACAATCTCGACGCTCTCGATCTCCACAGTCTCCACAATCATCTTTTTTTCTATCCCAAACTAGAATTATTTCCTTGTCAAAATTAACAAATTCCGCCGTTCCATTGATCTTTAGGGCGCAAAAAATAGGCGAATCTTTTACTCTTTCGTCAACGGTTCTCAAAGAAGAGTAGTTAGTAGTAATGATTAGCTTGTCCATACTATCTACGTGCTTGGTTTAAGATGTAGTTTATTGAATATTTATTTTGATTTTCTACGAAAGCATAAGACACAGAGGAGAGAGGAAGGTAGCATATGGTTTCCTGTAATTGCAAGGAATGTTTACCTCTACCTGATGTTACAATCACCTTCACCTCTTTTTTAACCCAATTCTCTAGGCAACCATCAATTTCGGCTTTGTTGCTCTTAAAATATCGCTCTAAAATACCATAGTGTATCAAGAGAAACACCGGCTTGCTTTCCTTTATTTTTTTATCAATTTCACTTATTAGATTTTCATTTAAATTATCTGCACTTAAATCGCATTGAGGCATAATGACACCCGATTTTAGAAAAACCTCTTCGTTTGAAATTTCAGGATTTGCGGTTCGCATCTGTTTTGAATACTTCTGAACACGCTCATCAACAACCAAAACCGTATGGCTGTAGCAATCCCATAGCAAGCTTTTTACAGTCGTTCCAATTTTTCTGCCTTTAAAGTTATTGTCTTCTATTGCAAATTTATAATCATTGAGTTCTCCTCCAAAGAAATAAGGGAGTTTGTTTTTTGCATTGGATGACACAGGCTCTATCCAAGCCTTTTCTGAAGGCACTAGTTTTTTGTATTTTTCTATCTGACCGCGATGCCTGTCTTCATTAAAATGATTAAGCAGATAAATACGGTTACCCTCTAAACTGTCGGGACATCTTGTGTGTATGGAACAGCTTGAAATGTCTATACTATTCTGCTTGTTCCATATTTCCCAAATTTTTTCTTCCAACTTGAATATTTCAAATGATGACGAACTTAAGATGCTGTTTATTTTCGTAAAGTCTTCGTCTTTTGCAAACACCCATTTGTAAGGCAAGAGCGTTTTGTAACGCCATTTGCTTTCTACATCATCTAAAAACTCATCCTCTGCTTTTTCAGAAACAACAAATCTATGAGCAAAAGCCATACCTCTTCCTAAATCATCCTTCATTTCTTTTTCCTGTCTAAGCCAAACCCCCAGAAGCATTAGTTTTTGTTCGACTTCTTTCGTTACGTTCCAATTTCCAACCAAGAGAAATTCCTGTGGTTTTTTGATAAAAAATCGGTAACCCAAAGTATTTTTGTTTTTGCCTGCTTTAAATGCTTTAATAATGTTCAGATGTTTATTATTAGAGAGTTTTTCATCTGTTTGTACATGGTAGTTGTCCGACTCTATTTCGTGCAGTTCAATTTGACGCAAAAAGGTAGCCGAAGCCTCCATTTCTAACAAACCAAGTGCTTGTCGTCTGAGGTTTTGTCCTTCTTTGTTAAGAACAGAATTGTTTAAGAGTTCATTTTGTTTTCCAACCAGCTCATCAATCCTTTCTGTTGGAATACAGTCGCTTATTTCAACGGCATAGTATTGTCGAAAATCTTCCTGTAAATCTTTTGAAACATCGGTATCTTTGATATCCTTGATATGAATTGTAAAAGTTACTTTATCACCATTTCTTTTGCTATGTTTGGCCGTATTACGAATGATGTTTTCAATAATATTGTAAAAAGCTTGACATCCCAGCACATCAGAAGGGAAAGCGACATGGATATCGTCATCTTCCGACAACAACTTGTCGTTGTATTTTAATTCAAACCCATACTCAAAATCACTTATTCCAGATATGTGATTTAATAGTAATCTGACTCTATCAAATTCAAGAAATACATCCCTATAAATTTTTCTGCTTGTGAGTAAATTTGGAACCCCAAATGTAACCTCACTCAAATAATCCATACGGTTTTTTATATACTGATTGAAATAAGCGAGCTGCTTATAGTTTTCTCCTTCTATCTTTGGTTTATAGTTACCCGTGATTTTATGTGCTAAATCGTTATAGATATTCTCTCCTATTAGTTTACTGAACACATGACTACCTATATTGTGGCTCATATTTCGTGCCATTGTTTGGGCAATGGCCGCATGGACAAGGTTTTTAATAATTGTTTCTTCGTTTTTTTCCAAGCAAGCCTGAATAGATAATGGGTTTAATTTGCTCCAGCTTTCTGGATCTTCTCTTGCCATTTTTATTGTGTCAATATAATCTAATTTGTTTTCATCTGTTCCCTTGCAATATTTGACAACATCTACTCCTCGTTTATCCTCACTCAAGGAAATACTATCATAAGGTAAGTTTATGCAGAAGTAAAAGGCACGGTCGTTAATCCTTTCGACTGAATCAAGATTTATATTTTTTAAGCTTGTACATCCGAAAAAGGTTTCTTTTTCTATCTTTTTAATCTGTGTAGGAATATCAATGGATACCAAACTTGCACAGCCAGAGAAAGCAGACTCGCCAATACTCTCAACTGAGGAAATGTTTACAAATGTCAAGCCCGCACAGTTGTAAAATGCTAATTTTGAGATTTTATTCACAAAATTCAGATTGTCGATAGATTTTAAGTTTATACAGTTATAAAAAGCTCCTTCAATAATTACGTCTGTTTTCTTAGAAGAAAGAGTAACATGGGTCAAACTTTTACAACCCTGAAAAGTATAGTATTTAATTCTATCGACACCATCGGGAATTTTAATGTTTTTCAAACTGACACAATTGGCAAAGGCATTCTCTCCTATTTCATAGACACTATCTGGAATTTCGACTGTTTCTAAACCGTGGCAGTCTAGAAAAGCTCCGTTACCTATCTTGAGAACAGATTTTGGAATGTCAATTTTTTTTAAGGTTTCACACGAGTAAAAAGTATTCTCTTTAATTTCCGTAACATTAGCAGAAAGTTTAATTGATTCTAGTTCCCTACAATTTGCAAAGGCCCATTCCCCAATCTTTGTGACAGAATCAGGAATTTCAATATTGCTCAGTTTAGTACATTGTCTAAATGCCCAGTTCCCAATTTCTCTTTCGGCTTTTCTTGGAAAATGTTGCGACGGTGATGACTCTTCGTCGCGTGATTTGCTTGTGGCAGGAAAACTAATAGAAGATAAACTGGAACAACCAAAAAATGACCCATCTCCGATCTTTATAACCGAATCTGGAATGGTAATATTTTCAAGGCTGACACATTCACGAAAAGCATCGTTTCCAATTTCTGTAATTGAACTTGGAGTGGTAACGGTTTTAAGATTAGCACATTTATGAAAAGTGCCCCGTTTTATTTTTGTAATTGAATTTGGAATGGTAATGTTTTCTATCTTAGCACAACCATCAAAAGCAAATTCCCCAATTTCTGTAACTGAATCAGGAATGATAATGTTTTCTATGTTAACACAGCCATCAAAAGCATCGTTTTCAATTTCTGTAATTGAACTTGGAATGACAACGGTTTTAAGATTAGCACATTTACGAAAAGTACCCCATTTTATTTTTGTAATTGAATTTGGAATGGTAATGTTTTCTATCTTAGCACAACCATCAAAAGCAAATTCCCCAATTTCTGTAACTGAATCAGGAATAGTAATGTGCTTAAAACTAACGCAATTATGAAAGGCTGATTTCCCGATTTTCTGAACAGAGTCGGGAATGGTAATATCTCTTAATTTAGTACAGTCTTTAAAAACACCTTGCCCAATCTTTGTTAATTTGGAAATTTCAACATGAATTAAGTTGGAACATCCTAGAAAAGAATATTGCCCGATCTCTGCAACACTACTAGGGATTGTTATGCCCTGCAAACTTGTACATTCCCCAAAAGTAGATTCGTCGATTTTTTCAATCAAGTGTGGTAGCTCCATTAAAGACAATTCTTCACATTTTAAAAAAGCGGATATTCCAATCTTTGTGCTAGGATTAAGAAAAGTAACAGAGGTCAATTTGGCACACTGGGCAAAAGAGCCTTGCCCGATTGCTGTGACCGACTTTGGAACGGTAATGGTTTTTATGCTGACACAATTGTAAAAAGCATATTCTCCAACCCTTTCAACAGAATCAAAAACAATGGAATGTAAATTGCCGCAACCAGAGAAGGCTGACTTCTCAACGACTAGAACATTTTTGAGGTTAATAGAAAGCAAGTGTACACAGCCAGAAAAAGAGGACTCTCCGATCTCAGCAACAGTATCTGGAATGATAATAGATTGCAGCCTTTTACAGTCTCTAAAAGTAGAATTCTCTACTTTTTTTATTTTTTCAGGGAGCTTAACAGAGCGTAATTTTGTGCATCCAGCAAAGGCATACATTCCAATTTTTGTATAAGGATTGAGAAAAGTAATTGAAGTCAAATTAGTGCATCCAGCAAAAACACCTTGCCCAATTATTTTTACCGATTTTGGAACAATGATTTCTTTTAGTTCGGTACAGTTCTGAAAAGCGTACTCTTTAATTTCCACTACTGAGCCAAGAATATCATCCAAAGATGACAAGTCGGTTCTATTGACGAATGCCTTTTTTTCAATTATTTTTTTCATCTCGTTTTATGTTTCTAATAAACGTAAAAAATTCTCATATTCAGCATAAAAGAGCACGTTTGAACTAAATGTCCTAATTTGGAAAACACATTTTTAGGTGTACATTCTATTATGATAACATTCTCTGTATCTTTCGAAGAATGCTTCGAACAACCGAATCGCTCCATAATGGCAGTAAGATTTCGGATGACATCAGATTCCGCTAACTCGAAGATTTTGTCAAGTTCTCTATAGGTTGCTCCTTCATCACTTAAATAAAATTTTTCATTATCAGATATAAGGAAAATTTCATACTCATCGCCATCGTCAACTTTTGCATAGAATGGGCATGAAATCTTGTACTTGTCAGGTGTTATTTGTTCTGTGACAATTTGCGTTTCACTAAGGTTTGATAAAATCTTGGTGAAATCATCTTGTTGGTTCTGTTTCATTTTGATTAGATTTTGGCACAAAGATAGTAATTTTTTTTGATCTGGCGATATATTTTGGCTATTACAAATAGCCTAGTCCTGAACCTTTTTTATTCTATTCCAATAATTTTTAGTTGCTGCCTGTCTATTAGCAATTTCTTTCAACATTTTATTTAAATAATCATTAAGTTCTTTTTCTTCCTTATCTTTTTCTTTTGAATTTTCCATGCAATTAAAAGTTACGTCTTGTGGCATGCCGCCATTAAACATGCTAGTGTAAGGATTATTGTTATAGAAATTAACAAGTCTTGCCACTCCTGTTTTGTTATTGAATAATACCGTTAATCCAGGGTCTATAATAAAATCATCAGAGCCCTCTTTTGTTTCAACCATTTTCCCATCTTTGAAATAATAAAAAGTTCCAACAACCAAATGATTTTCGTCTTCACTTCTATAGGCTCTTTCTGCAAATGTACCATATATAAACTTATTGCCACCGTCCATTTCTGGTTCACGAATTAAAAAGAAGTCTATGTCTTCGTATGCACCAACTAAAAGATCTGGAGCGATTTTCTTAAGTAGTTGATAATTTTCCTCGAATAATTTTTTTCTCATAATCCCATTTTTTTGTTTGTGTGTTATGTGACTGTAATACAAGTTTCTTATGACCGTTTTTTAGTTTAATTAAAGATTGAATAGAATGCTCCTTCTGATACTTTTTGAAAATATAGGCTTAAAGGCTGTTTTTTATTAATTTGCTTTAATTTAACATTCATGGAGCCACAAAGGTAAGAAAAAAAATGGAGAAAACCAAAAAGAATCCACAATCTGTATCTATAAACAGAAGAGTTATCGCAATTGCGCACTCTGCAATTTATCATAAATCGGTCCCAGTCTCCCAAGAATACTCTTCACAACAACCGAAAGCTCCAACTCCTCAACAATCTTCATTTTCTTCAAAAAGGCTTTCCACATCAGTTGACGATTTTGATCGGCACAAAAATTTTCAGTAAAAAGCTCGTAATCTTTTACAAAAGCTGTCTATTTTACTTACCGTACTTTCTAAACGCAGCTATAGTCTGATAGATTCCATATGCTATAGATATCTTGCCAAGAATAAAAACGAAAGTTCCCACCACTATCCTAAGAGGAGTAGAGGCATCATTAGAAAATAATTCGCCAAAACCTTGTGGTAGCCAAAGATATTTTACAAAAGGTTCCCAGTAGTTTGTCATGCAAAGAAAAAAGATGTCGTCATACTTTATGAAAACAAACAATCCAAAGAAAAAAATCCAAGATAAAATTGTAAATCCAACACCTTTTATCCAATTTGTTCCATTGCTATTGCTCCAACTGTTTAATTTTAACAACGCAAAATCCAAAAAATTCGAACGCCAAGAAAGCTCTTGACTATACAGTTCCATTTCTTTCGCTCGATATTTCAGAGCATTGACAGTATCATTGTTTTTGTAAAACTCGTTTTTTATTCGACGTGCGGTTTCTCTATTGGCAAGCTCGACATCCACATCTTCGACATTGAACTGTCCTACAATAGTAGATTTTTCCATGTTCAGACTTTTCAACTTAGAGTCTTGAATAGTTACTGTCCCAAGAACATTAGCATATTGAAAATCTAATTCCCCTTTTTTCTCTTTTTCGTTGATGTTCCTGACTATTATATGCCCCGTTTGTTCGACAAATACTTGTGAAAAGTCAAGAGTGCAGTTTTCTGAGACATTGAGAACGTCTTCCCATCCGTTAAAAAACAAAAACTTATGTACGGTTGAACAGTGAAAACTAACTTCTTTTGTGCCTTCTTTGAAATTTACAAGCTTTACAGACTCTTTAAATGCACAGTTTATAAATTTTATTGTTTCGATTTTACATCCTGAAAATATCACTTTAGGAAGTGTACAATTCTTGAAAAACACAGTATTTATTTTGTGATGATTATCATCCGATGAATAAAGAGCAATGTTTTTATCAAAAATTGTATTTTCAACATAAAACGATTCGATTTCAAAATTACGTGTGATGTTTAATTGATGCTTAATAGTTGAATTTCTGAATTCGTACCGCTTGATTTTTTTATTGCTTGGAAAAGAATTTAGCGTGCTGTTCCGCAATATAAATTCTTCAAATTCTAAAGTTCCTACTGGTTCAAAATCTAATGAATCAACATTGTTTATTTCGAGTGTTTTTATGGGAATAGGCAGTATAAGTAATAGTTTTGAGATGTCATGCAATTTTAAGTGTCCTAGAGATTTATCTCGTATGTTAATTCTAATAAGATTATCTTGATCTTCGGCACATTTGAAATTTGATAATTGTATTTTGGTATTTTGGTGATAAGTATTTCCTATAAATGTTAGTTTTATGTTATTTTTACTGTCAGTATGCGGTGATATATAGGAGATAATTATATCTTTTTCGAACGTACATTTGTAGAATGCAATTTCAAAATCAGATTCACGTGTATTTACTCCCAAACTTCCTAAAACAAGGCTATATTTAAATTTACAATCAATAAAGCTAATTTTAGTAATGCCAATGTCATCGGTGCCGGATTGAGTGGCGTCTAAAAAGTTAAACACACAATCCTCAAAGACAACCTCACATTCCCTTTGATCTTGCAAAGCCTTAATGAATTCTCTGTAACTAATTTCTATCTCCTTATTCTTAATGCTTGCTTTGCTATACATTTCTAATTCTGGGGAATTTCTACAAATCTGTTCATTTTGTCTCAAAAAAACAGACAAATCTTCTCCGCTATTTATTTTTTCTTTTTTCATAATCGGCTCAAGGTTTTTCCAATTTTTTTACTGCAAAGATACGATTTTTTTTGGAAATTTAAGCAAAAAAACGATCAAAGCACGTTGGACTTCAGATTTTTTGCTTAACTTTGCAAAACAAATGAAAAAATCGAACGTTATGAAAGAATTCTTTGACATGATTTCGCTTTCGCATCTGAAAAAAATGCGTTCACGTTGGGCGTATTGCCCATTTTATATTTTTTGGGCACTTATTACTGCATTGGTTGTCATTACCGTCAAAACCGGAGACCCCGCTTTGGCTTTGCGAGGATTTCTTGTTTTGGCAATTGTTTGGGTTATCATGTCTTTTATGCTGTTAAAGCAGAACGAGCGTTCGGAGTATCTTCGTCAAACCAAAACCGCAGACAAGAAGGAAAAGGAAATAATCGCCCTCATCAATGATTTTTTGGACGATGGGCTTTGCAAGAAAAGTAAACGGCAACGATTTATATCGCAAATTCTTTCGATTTCAGGAGGCAATCCGCAAACAAGTCCAATCTCTATCGAATTAAAGGAACAAATCGAAAAGGAAGAGCTTGGTTTCTATACCTACGAAGTATATGATAGGTTGCGTGGCAAGGTTAATCAAGAGGTTATCGCTGAATTTTTCTACAAAACACTTGGTAAAAATCTGTCGTGCGGTACCCGCGAAAACACGTTTCGCAAAACGCTCAAAACATATCACAAAGATTATACCGACCATTCAAAAATAGTCAAAAAAACGACGTCAAAACGTGAATAACCACCAATGAAAAACCGATAAAATCCATATTTTTAATGAATGGGGTGCATTTCTTTTGTGCCCCATTTTTTGTTGACATTAAGCACATTAGTTTGCAGAGAGTGTGTTTCTGAAAACTTTTGCTTGCTTTCATATTTTCATAACCGTTATTTGTTTCCGTAATCAAAAAAAGTATCCACAAAAAAATCAAAAAAAATGGAGACAAAAAATCAAAAAACAAAGCTAACTTTCGACCAAATGCCGGAAGCAGTCGCATACCTCGTTGATGAGGTGGCGAGCATCAAAGAATTGGTACGAATTCAAGTTCACGCACAACCCGAGAAACGATTGCCGATTTCAATTCAAAAGGCATCGAAAATTGTCGGCTTAGCGATCCAAACTATTTATGGTTTGGTGTCCGCCAAGCAAATTCCTTACTACAAAAAAGGCAAATTCTTATACTTTTATGAGGATGAGCTCTTGAATTGGATTCAGTCTGGGAAGAATGGTGGAAATCCAAGTCCTCAGCAGTAAATTTTCAGGTCAAAAATCATTAATCAAACAGACCTAAAGTCGGGGGTTAGAAAAGAGGTTGAAAACCTAAATCTATGGGTTAGCAAGGTAGTGTATTTGTTGCACAAATACTGCCTTGCTACTCGCTCCCGATGGTCTAAACTAAAGCAATTATCACTATGAAAAAACCTAACAAAGGTGGTCGTCCAAAGTTGGACAGCACCGTCAAAAAGTCAGAACTTATTTCTGTTCGAGTAACCGAATTAGAGTTTGCAACCATTCAAGCCAAAGCCGAAATCGCATCAAAAAGTGTCAGCGATTTTATTCGTGAGATGGCTCTAAAAGGCGAGG
>Ga0209755_10002710_pt1 | contig 23766 bp, 18 predicted proteins | sample TergutCo191P1_FD_187301 | JGI IMG/M metagenome (GOLD analysis project Ga0209755, IMG submission 187301) | Cornitermes sp. P1 segment gut microbial communities from Petit-Saut dam, French Guiana - Co191P1 (SPAdes) (version 2) | ecosystem: Host-associated > Arthropoda: Insects > Digestive system... | reverse complement strand
CTCAACCCCTTTTATAAAATACGTGTCCTTATCTCTCAGCTCAGCGGGGTATGCTATGCCAATGTGGATTTCATCTGACTGGGGGGAATTGTAGATTCCGCCGCTTTTGTTAGCTGAATTTCCGCATGCGGCTGCTGACAACGCAAATATCAACAATAAGAAAAATGCGATATTTTTCTTTTGCAAGCGTTTATCCCTCCGCATACAGGTAACAGCCAATAAAGTTGTTCAGAAACTTCAATTTCTGAACAGTAATATACAAAAAAAACATATATATTTCAAGTACAACGTGTTATATTGATCCGGTAAGAGAAGGGATAATAAATGTGCAATAACGCAGGAAAAAAGGCTGGTAAAGTAAACGCCGCTAAATTTCTCAGTGAAAGATTTTATAAGTTCCGGCCTATCTGTAAGGGAATGTCTCCAAGCGATAAATATTATGTTGAAACTAACAATGACAGATGCTTTTTTGTTCGTATTGTTGATAATACCCAATCCGAGCGATTTGAAAATGAATTTAATATACTGCATAAAGCGGCGCAAGAGGGGGTTTCTATGCCTCATCCTGTGGAAATGGGGAAATTTGATTGCGGAAGATACATGATTATCGACTGGGTTGACGGCGAAACTTTGTATGATGCACTGCCTTCGATGACCAGAGATAAACAGCATAAATTGGGAATTAAAGCCGGAGAAATCATGCGAAAAATACATTCTATCCCAATGATTAACAATTCGAATGAATGGGCAATGTGTCCGTATATTAAAATGAAAACAAATATTGCTAAATATCCTGAATATGCAGCTAATTTCACGGACGTCGAGAATAGACTTATTGAGTATATTGAACTTAATAAGGAATTATTACAAAGCTATCCTTTTGTATTATTACATGGGGACTACAGCCCAATGAATATGATGCTGGAAAAAGGCGAATTAAAAATTATTGATTTTAATAGTTTTGGTTTTGGGGTTCCGTGGATAGACATGGGAAAGATAATTTCCAAAGCGATGGGAAATGAATATTTTTATTTAGGGTTGATACACAGCTACTTCGATGGAGAACCGTCACAGGATTCCTGGAAACTTATCGCATTTTACGCCGCGCTCCACAGAATAGACACATTTTTTAACTCAGCTATTTATGAAAGAAGCTCAATACATATTGTTTCCAATAATGAGTTTTCAGGCTGGTTTGATGATATGAAAAATTTTGTACCATCGTGGTATTTACACGCGGATGAGTCTTTTATAAGATAAATTAAATTGCTTAAATTTTCATCAGATCATTTTAAATACCGCTATTTTTTTATTTTTGTTTTACTGATATTTGTATTTTGCCCTTTTATTTACGCAAATTCTGCGCAGGTCTGGTATGTCGCAGGCGCCGGCGCGGCAATCGAAGGAAACGACAGGAATTCAGGGACAATGCTGCAGCCTCTTGCTTCCATACAGAGAGCGCTCAGTATAATACGATCCGCTTATGCAAATGAAAAGTTTGAAACCGCGATAATCAATATTGACGGCGCTGTTACAAATTACGGCGCTGATATGCAAATGTTCGCTATGGTTTCGATTCAGGGGGTGAACGCGTACCCTGAGATAATACTTCGCGGTTTGGGAACTGTGAATGTAATCGACGCAGGCAGAAGAAACCGCGCGCTTTATATTGATGACGGAAATCGCGTAACGCTTGAAAATATTACGATAAAAGGCGGTATGAACAGTATCGGCGCAGGAGCTTATGTTTTAAACGGGCGTCTTATTTTAGGTTACGACGCGGCGGTTCGTGACAATGAAGGCGGATTTGGCGGAGGGATTTGTATTGATCAAGGGAGCCTTATTGTATACGGAAGTATTTTAAATAATAAAGCGGAGAACGGGGGAGGGATTGCGGTTAGGAGAAATGCTGTCGTTGATTTATACGGAAACGTTAGCGGCAATACGGCGGTAAACTCAGGAGGCGGTATTCTCTTTGACGGAAGCGGCGGAAGAATAGAGAATGGAAAAATCAATAATAATACCGCAGAACGCGGTTATGGCGGCGGAGCGTATTTACAAGGAGACAGTTCCTCTCTTGTAATAACGAGCGGAGAAATAGCAAATAACAAAGCGCAGAACGGCGGAGGTATATTTGTATACACCGGAGCGAAATTAAAAATAAACTCAGGATTTATTAAAAATAATGAGGCAAGAAACGGCGGCGGAATATTTTTATTAGCTAACGCTGCTTTTGAACTGCTTAACGCCGATATCAGCGGAAATACCGCTCAAGCTGGAGGCGGCATTTACCTTGGAGCGAGCGTTCTTTCAATGACAGGCGGAATAATTCATAATAACAACTCTTCTGGAACAGGCGGCGCGGTAATTATGGGCGCAGTTGACAGAATTCCGGCTGTTTTTCATATGGCAGGCGGAGAAATTCGAAGCAATGAAGCCGCCGGTTCAGGCGGAGGAGTTTATCTTAGCGGCGGAACATTTACAATGAGCGGCAGCGCGCTTGTTAGCGGCAACAAATCCGCGGAGGAAGATTATCCCGGCGGCGGCGGCGGCGTTTATGTAAATTACGGAACTTTCACCATGAAAGATAATACATCTGTTCGGGGAAACCGCGCTGTCCGCGGAGCGGGGGTTTATCTTAACGGAAAAGAATCAAATTTTATTTTTGAAAACGGATTCATTGAAGATGGCCTCGCGTCGCGTCATGGCGGCGGCGTATTCGCGGACGGCTCTTCCTTCAGCATGGGTGATAGAACCGTTATTCAGAACAACAACGCGTCATTAAGCGGCGGCGGAATCTACATGATGAATAATACAATTACTCTTGATTACGGCGCGTTAATCCGCGGTAATATCGCCGGGCTTAACGGAGGCGGAATTTTAATTTATCAGCACGGCGATCTTGTGATAAAAGACGGCTCTGTTATAAACGGCAACAGAGCGGAATACGGCGCGGGAATTCTTCTTAACGGAGAAAGACTCGGCTCTTTTTCCGTTACCATGACCGGCGGAATAATAGAGAATAATACCGCTGTTCGTTCTGGCGGCGGAATCCATGCAGCGGACAGGTCAACTGTTAATATCAGCGGAAACTCTGTTATTCGCGGAAACACAGCGGCATTAGGCGGCGGAATATCAATATCACATAGTATTTTTATTATAGACGGAGGAATTATTGAAAATAATATTTCCCGCAATTCAGGGGGCGGTATATATATTTCCAGCAATAGCGCATTCACCATGAACGATAAAACGATTATCAGGAATAACAGAACAGAAGCGAGCGCGGGAGGCGGAATATTTGTAATTGATGAAAGCGCTTTAAACATTAACGGCGGAACAATCGAAAATAATGCCGCTTCGACTGACGGAGGCGGTATTTATTTATTTGAAAACAGCACTCTCAATATGAAAGGCAATTCTGTTATCCGGGGTAATACTGCAAGAAACGGAGGAGGCATTTTCGCAAATGAAACGGAAATAACCATTAATGGAAATTCGTTGATATCAGGGAATATTGCTAATAATTACGGCGGAGGAATTTATATGCTAAATGGTAATCTTACAGTTAACGGAGATGCGTTATTCAAAGGCAACAGCGCGGATGGATCAGGAGGCGCTGTAGTTATGTTAAATATTGTAAATGAAAACGAAACAAATACCGAAACATCCTCTGAGAACGCGCGTTTTTTTCTGAGTGAAAACGCCAGATTTGAAAATAACTCCGCTGAAAACGGCAGCGGTATTTTTTTACTTGGCATTGAATTCATCATGGAAGGCGGCAGCTTCATAGAAAATACAGCACAGGAAAACGGAACTATTTATCTTGGCAGAGGGAACGCAATAATTTCAGGCGGAGTTATCAGCGGAAATAACGCGGCAAACGGCGCGGGAATATATCTAGGTGAAAGACAGCAGCTTTTAATGCGCGGCTCCGCTCAAATAAGCGAAAACAGCGCGGAAACGGGAGGCGCTGTATACATAAATGATGAAGAAAGTATCTTTATGCTTGAAGACGGAAACATTACCGGCAATAACGCAGACTCAGGAGAAGGAATCTATTCCAAATTTGCGGATAACTTCCTGCAAACCGGCGGCGTTGTTCAGGATAATTCTCCTGACGATTTTTTCCTGGAACCATAATTTATAACATATGCCATATTGGTGAATTACTGACAAATAACTTAAATTTAATTTAAATTATTTTTTTATTTTTTTAATACCTACTTGATCAAATATTTATAAATATATATATTTTACATATTATAGATCGAAGTCAGTTTGCTTTGGGAGGGGAGAACTGAAGATGCCAAAATTTGCCTTGTTCTTTTTTGCGGCAGGGCTTCTAATCCAAATACCGTCAATCTCAGCACAGGACAACGCGGAAGGAGAAGCGTTTGTCTCAGGTCAAACATCCGCCGCGGAAGATCCGCTCAGAACAGCAGAACAAAGTTTAATGTTCGGAGAAGAAGCTGTGTCTGTAAATCCTCCTGCGGGTGTTGATACTTGGGCCATTGTCAGAATGATACTGGTTCTTGTTCTCGCCGCGGCGGCGATTTACGGCGTTGTCTTTCTTTTTAAACGCGCGTCAAAACAAGCGCCTAACAATGATCCTTTCCTGAAAATACTCGCAAACGCGCATCTTGGTTCCAACCGTTATGTGCATGTTGTTTCCGTCGGGAGCAAGGCATGGCTTTTAGGATCGTGTGACGGCGGAGTAACAGAGATAGGTGAAATTGATGATCCGGATATTATAAACGCGATGCTTTTAGAAGATTCAAGAAAAGCCGCAGAATCCTCTCAGGGACGTTTTCCTGATTTTACGGCGCTTCTGCGCCGTATGGGCGCTTCCTCAAAAAAGACCGCTCCCGGCGCGGATGTAATTCGCAAACGGCGCGAAAGGCTCAAAGGCTTATGATGAATTCTATAAAGTTTAACCGCAGAATAATACAAAAACGCACAGAATTGAAAAAAAACTTGTGTTTTTCTGCGCGTTTTACGGTTTTCATTCTTTTGTTCTTTATATTACCGGATATAATAAGCGCGCAGGATTTTACTACCGCTCAGGAGTGGTTTCCGCAAATGTCGGTCGAAGGAACTATGGATATGCTCGATCCTTCAGGGCCGCCGATTATTCCTTTTATTGATTTGACGGTACGTAATCCTCAGGGCGGACAGGAAGTCGCTTTTTCATTGCAGTTATTGCTGCTTTTAACGGTTTTATCACTTGCGCCGAGCATTATTATTTTAATGACAAGTTTTTTACGGATTTCAATTGTGCTTGATTTTATTAAACGCGCTCTTTCATTGCAGCAGGTTCCGCCCAATCAGGTAATTCTCGGCATTTCGCTTTTTCTGACTGTTTTTATCATGTGGCCTACATTTACAAGTATTTATACTAATTCTGTTCAGCCTCTCGCCGCGGGAGAACTTTCCGTGGAAAACGCATACAGGGAAGCCGAAGCACCTTTAAGGCTTTTTATGTACCGCCAGATGGCAGGCAGTACAACAGCGGAAGATAACATCAGGCTTTTTATGAGTATGCGTTCTCTTGACCGGCCGAATACGTTAGCTGATGTTCCGACATATGTATTAATTCCCGCCTTCATTCTGAACGAGCTTACGGTCGCTTTTAAAATCGGAATATTGCTTTTTATACCATTTATAGTTATCGATATGGTAGTCGCAAGCGCGCTAATGTCAATGGGCATGATAATGCTCCCTCCAATTATGATATCCATGCCGTTTAAATTAATACTTTTTGTTTTAGTTGATGGATGGGGGCTTTTGACGAATCAGCTGGTTCGTTCCTTTGTATAAGGAGAAGATTTGAGTATAGGCGATATAGTAGCGCTTTTACGCGGAGGTATTTTCCAGGTTTTAATTATGGCAGCGCCTCTTTTGCTGTCCGCGTTAGCTGTTGGTTTAATAATAGCGATACTGCAGGCGGCTACATCCATTCAGGAACAGACGCTGACCTTTGTGCCTAAGATGGTCGTGATTCTGGTTATGCTCGCAATATTCGGCGGCCTGATGTTCACATACCTGGGAAATTATACAACCGAGCTGTTCAACAGGATTCCGGATATGGCGCGCTAGAATGCACCGCGTTAAGCGGTGCAGATGACAGAATTTAGCACCGCGTGGCGCTAAGTAAATGTCAATGAGATGAGAAATGCGCGAGGACTTTAGTCCGAGCAGCGCGCCCGGGGCGCTAGTATGCACTGCTAAACAGTGTAGAAGATTATATAAATTTTTTTAGGGAGGGATATTATGAAAAATTTTATTAACGCTGACCGGAATGAGACGAAGTGCGAAGAAAGAAGTAATTACAAAATCAGTGTTTCCGAAATTCTTAGCGCGAATGTTTCGCCTTCGTGGTTTGTCTTTATTCTTTTCGGACGTTTTCCGAAAGGAAAAATTAATGAGTCTATTGAAGCTGTAAGCAACGCTTTGAGTTAATAGCGCTATTCTATATTAAGAAGCAAAGAGACAGGAATTTTATTAAATGGTCGAAAGCGCGATGTTACAGAATATTCTCTCATTCGGACCGGTGTTTCTTTTGATCGCCGCGCGCGCTTTTGCGATGATCCAAACAGCGCCTCTTTTATCATCAGACTCAATTCCGATGGTTGCGAGAATGGCTCTTGCCGGGCTTGCGGCCTTCGCTGTTCTTCCCACTGCGGAAGTTCATTTTGCAGCAAGTTCACCTAACGGCATTGTAACCCTGCCCGGCGGTACGTTAAGCGATCTTCGCTATGAAACATTCAATATTCGCTTTGGCTTGCTAATCGCGGGGGAAGCGATAATAGGCATTATTTTAGGTTTTTACATGACGATAATTTTCGCCGCTTTTTCCACCGCAGGCCAGTTTTTCTCGCTGCAGATGGGCTTTGGAGCGTCAGAAACTTTTGACCCCGTAGCTCAAATTGAAAACCCTCTCATGGGTCAATATTTTAACCTTGTTTCAATGGTGATTTTTGTTACATTGGGCGGTTTTCATCAGCTTTTTCTCGGAGGCTTTTGGAGATCTGTGCAGACTATTAATATTATTTCCCTGATTGACGGAAGGGAGCCTGTCGTAGCCATGATTGTCGCCGGCCTTTCGCGCCTTTTTATGGACGCGATGGTTATCGCCCTTCCGATCCTTGGAACATTATTTTTAACATCTCTTACAACCGGGTTAATTTCAAAAGCTGCGCCGCAAATTAACATTCTTTCGGAAGGTTTTCCGATTTCGATTTTAACAGCGTTCGCTCTTCTTTTAGCTTCGCTTCCTTTCATGATAGAAGCTTTTTCACGCGTAATCGATTCAGGCTTCGCCAGTATCCAAACTCTGTATACGCAAATCGGACGGCAGATAACTGGAGGGAGTTACTGATGAATAGTGATCAGGGATCAGGGATCAGAGTTCCGCTTAGTAATTTATGTTACTTGCAAATATGTTTGGATAACGAATTGAAATCCCCGGTCTCTGATATCCGATACTCAATTCCCATCATTCCTCTCCAGTGGTTCGCGGATGATAACGACCAAGACGCGCCGGGGAAAACAGAACAGCCGACAGAGCAGAAATTAAAAAGGCTGCGTGAAGAAGGGCAGGTAGTAAAAAGTCAGGAGCTTGTCGGCGCGATAGGTTTATTGCTGCCGGCGATTTTATTAATTTTTCTCGCTCCTTCGATGCTGCGCACCTGCGCGGAAATGGTTCGTTTCTATTTTCTGCGGATTTTAGAAATGGATCCCACTAAAGACGCGCTTATCGTAGTTGTTTTCTTAAGATACCTTGTGGTTCTTGCCGCTCCAATCCTGATCGTCGCGTTTATATCCGCTATATTTTCCAACCTGATACAAATCGGCGGATGGCTTTTTACGACAAAGCCTCTTGTGCCGAATTTTTCTAAAACGCTTCCAAAGTTCGGGCAGTATTTTAAACGAATTTTTTCTTCGGAAGGAATGTTTAATCTTTTTAAATCGTTGGCAAAAATTGCCATTATTGGATTTGTCGCCTACCTTTTTATCAGCGCTGATATTCAGCAACTGCTCAATTTACAAAAAGCTGATCTTTACACAGGGCTTGTAATAGTCGCCGGAATCGCGGTGCGGATGCTGCTTGTTGTCGCGGTTCTTTTGCTTGTGCTTGGAATAATTGATTATTACTTTCAGCGCTGGCGTTTCCGCGAAAGGCACAAGATGACGAAATATGAAATAAAAGAAGAACAAAAAATGTACGAAGCGGATCCGATGATACAGGCAAGGATTCGCAGCCGTTTTCGTGAAATGTTAAAACAGAATATTCACACAGCAGTGCCAAAAGCTGATGTTGTAATTACAAACCCGACTCACCTTGCTGTCGCGCTTCAGTATGAAAGAACAATGGAAGGCCCGCGCGTTGTAGCTCTAGGCGCCGATTCAGTGGCCGCAAGGATAAGGGAGATAGCTCAGGAGCACGGGGTTCCGCTTGTGGAAAATAAACCGCTCGCGCAGGCGCTGTACCGGGAAACAGATGTCGGGGACATTATTCCCGAAGCGTATTTTAACACAGTAGCTATGATTTTAAGCAAGGTCTGGCGCCTTAACGAAGCGCGCAGAGAAAACGTAGCTTGATTTTTATAGGAGGTATATATGTCTGACGAAGCTCAAAGCGGACCGGGAAGCAATATATGGGGTTTCTTTAAAGACAGTTTTCCGGCAGTTGCCGTTATTACAATTGTTGTCGCTATTATTTTTCCAATGCCTACAGTCCTTCTTGACGCGTTAATGGCGGTTAACCTTGTTTTTTCTCTTTTAATTTTGTTAATAGTGCTTTACACGCAAAAACCGACCGAGTTCAGTCTTTTTCCGACACTGCTGCTTGTCTCCACAATATTCAGTCTTGCGCTTAACGTTTCTTCTACGCGCCTTATTCTGACTCAGGGAGCGCGTTTTGGCGGCAGGATGATAAAAGCGTTCTCCACCTTTGTAGTCGGTTCCTCGGGAAATGAAGGACTTGTTGTCGGTTTTATAATCTTTATCATTATTATCGCTGTGCAGATAATTGTTATCACAAAGGGAGCGACACGCGTTTCAGAAGTCGCCGCGCGTTTTACCCTGGACAGTATGCAGGTAAAAATGATGGCTGTAGAAACCGAGTACAGCCAGGGTTCGATAACCGAAGAAGAGGCGAAAAAGCAAAAAGCGGAAATCAGGCAGGAATCGGATTTTTACGGTTCAATGGACGGCGCAAGCAAATTTATTTCAGGTAACGTAAAGATCGGCGTTTTTATTATCATTGTAGAAATGCTCGGCGGATTCATTATCGGATCTGTTATGTACGGAGAAGCTGATGTATTCAGCACTTACATAAGCCTTGCTGTAGGAGACGGTCTTGTAACGCAGCTTCCGGCGCTTTTAGTTTCTACCGCAATGGGTATTGTTGTTACAAGAGCCGCTGCTACAGGCGTTCTTTCTCAGCAGGTAATAAACCAAATATTCGGGCGCGATCCTTTGGTTTACTGGATTTGCTCAGGCGTGCTCGTGTTTCTTTCGGTGCTTCCCGGTTTCCCGTGGTATGTTCTTCTCCCGATGGCCGGAATTACCGCGTATCACGCTTACAGAACAATGCGGGTTAAAAAACGGGTTGAGAATTTTAACCAGATGATGACTAAGACCCGGGATAAAAAAGAAGAAAAGCCAGTTGATTTTTCTCCTGTTGTTCCCCTTGATCCTCTTTCGCTTGAACTGGGCTACGGACTTGTTCCGTTAGTTGAAAAAGAAAAAGGCGCGGAACTTCTTGATCGGGTTCAGGGAGTAAGAAGGCAATCCGCATACGATCTCGGGCTTGTCATTCCCAAGGTGCGCATCATAGACAATTCGATACTTGAGCCTTCGGAATATTGTTTTAAAATAAAGGGAGTGGATTCAGGCAAAGGAAAGATACGGCTTGGATACTTCCTGTGCATTAATCCCGGAATGGTAACTCATGAGCTTGAAGGAGAAAAAACGGTTGACCCCGCGTTTGGGCTTCCGGCAATCTGGATCGATCATGAAAAGAGGGATGACGCGGAACGCGCCGGCTACACTGTTGTAGATCCGCCTTCCATTATCGCGACTCATTTAACAGAAATAATCCGCCGCCATGCAGCGGATATTCTCGGTCTTCAGGATACTCAGGCTATCCTTGACACTTTACGCAAGGAATACCCCGCTGTTGTTGAAGAAGTTCTGCGCGAAGGCAAGGGATTGCGCATAACGGAGATTCAGAAAATACTGCACGGCCTTCTTCGCGAGAAAGTGTCTATACGCAACATGGTGTCTATTCTGGAAGCAATCGCGGATTACGCGCCTGTGTCAAAGAATATCTGGTTCCTTACAGAAAAAGCCAGGCAGGCGCTTGCGAGCCAGATATGCCATCAATATGCGGATGACGACCGCCGTCTTCGCGTATTAACTGTCGACCCGTCTGTTGAGCAGAGGATAATCGACGCGAAATATGAAACCGCTTCCGGGCTTGTCTGCGCTCTCGATCCGCCGACGCAAAAAGCGTGGATTAAAGCAGTCGCGAAAGCCGCTGCGGCAGTTAAGGAAAAAGGCTGGATGCCTGTTATCCTTTGCTCCGAACAGGCGCGGTTTTTAATAAAGAATTCTACAGACCGCGAATTGCCGGATTTGGCGGTTTTATCTGTTCCTGAAATTGTTTCGGATATTATTCCCGAAGCAGTTGGAATGATTAGAATTGACAGCACGGGTACGGAGCAGTAAGCGGTATGGAAATATTCATTGAGCAGGGCGAAAGCAAAAACGACTGTATGCAGAAAATAGCCGAAAAATACAAACGGCCGTTTCAGATATTAAGCCAGAAGGAAATTAAATTCGGCGGTTTTCTCGGGTTGTTTTCCAAACCGGGCGTTCAGGTTGAATTTTATTTTTCTGTGCCGCCAAGATCGCATACGCCAATGAATGCTGCCGGCGGCTTTAATCCCGGCATGCCTTCCGCGTGGTACGCCGGTGAATCATTAACCCGCGATTCCAGAGAGAATATTTCAAGGCAGAGACTGGAAGAAGAAAAAATAAAAGTGCTTGCCGCCGCTAAGCAATCCGCAGTGCAGCGCAATGAAACCGGAAGCGAACAGGCTAAACAGATTCTGGACGCGCTAAATGAATTAAAAGAAAAAGTTGACAAGACAAATATGGCAGGAGGCCTTAAATACGGCGATCACAGGGCATTTGTTCACGCAAGGGAATTATTAAAGTCAAATGATTTTTCCGAGAGTTATATTAACATGATGCTGGAAAGACTCAGGAAGGAAATTGTTTTTGATCAGCTTGATAACCTTGATTTTGTGCAGGATTATCTTCTTCAATTGATAGGCGAGAGCATCAGTATTTATAAAGAAGATTCCGTTATGCGAAAACCAAGAATCATGGTTCTTATCGGCCCTACGGGAGTCGGCAAAACAACCACGATTTCCAAACTGGCGGCGATTTACGGCATCGGCACAGATGAAATACCGGCAATAGAAGTAAGAATGATAACCATAGACGATTTCCGTATCTGCGCGAAAGAGCAGCTTGAAAAGACCGGAAACATTATGCAAATTCCTGTTACCTACGCGGATAACAAACAGGAGCTAAGAAAAGAAATCGCGCTGCACAGCGACAGTACAGACCTTTTTTTAATTGACACAATCGGCAAGAGTCCGAAAGATTCATCTAAAATCGGCGAGATGAAAGAGATACTTGAAGGAGCGGGAAGGAACGCTGAGTTTCATCTTGTTATCGCCGCGTCCGTTAAAACAAAGGATATCGAAGATACAATGAGGCAGTTCGAACCGTTCAATTACAAATCTGTTATACTTTCAAAGATGGATGAAACAACATCGGTGGGTAATATTATTTCCGCGCTTGCGGAAAAAAGAAAAAGCGTATCGTTTTTAACAATCGGGCAGAATCTGCCTGAGGATATAAGAAGAGCGTCTGTTGTGCGTTTTCTTATAAATCTGGAAGGTTTTAAGGTAAACCGCGAGAAAATGGAAAAACTGTTTCCTTCGGGAGAAGCGGATCAATTTAAATGGAAGTAATTATGAAACTTTGTTTCATTTTAGGTTTAATTGCGCAGCCAGCCGGCTGCGCTATACGGAGGTAATATGGAAGATCAGGCTGAAAAATTACGTGAAATTATGAAACGGAAAAATGACAATGCCGCGCCGGTTAAAGCTCCCGCGCCTGTAAAGAACGGCATAAAGCCTTCGGAAAAGGCCCGTATTATAACGGTTACTTCCGGCAAGGGCGGCGTTGGAAAAACCAATCTTTCCGTTAACATGGCTTTAGCTTTCGCGAGGCTCGGAAAAAAAGTGATAGTAATGGACGCCGACCTTGGCCTTGCCAACGTTAATGTAATGCTTAACATGATCCCGAAATATAACCTTTATCATGTTATTAAAAAGCAGAAAACAATAAGGGAAATTCTTGTGGAAACAGAATACGGCATTTCCATTGTAGCCGGCGCTTCCGGTTTTTCGCAGATAGCGAATATGGGCGAAGAGGACAGACGCGATTTTATCACGGAACTTGAAGGTCTTTCAAACGCGGACATTATCATCATAGACACAAGCGCCGGAGTTTCCAGTAACGTTCTGGATTTTATCGCCGCAGCCGATGACGCGGTGATCATTACAACTCCCGAACCTACGGCGATTACGGACGCGTACGGCATTATCAAAATCATCGCCACTGAATATGATTCCCTTAATATGGGGCTTAAACTTGTTGTAAACCGCGCGAAAGGAGCGGCGCAGGCAAAGGGTGTTGCAGACAGGATGATTAATATCGCAGGCCAGTTTTTAAACTTAAAAGTGGATTATCTTGGTTTTATTTACGACGACACATCTGTTCCTCACGCTGTTCTGCGCCAAAAACCTTTTATGGTTGTTGATCCAAAATGCAAAGCGAGCATATGCGTTCAGCATATCGTAGATCGCATGGATCGCAATAAAACAGTCGCTACGCGCGGTTTCGGCGGTATGCTTCGCCGTTTTTTCGGCGAGCCGAATTCAGCCTGATATTAAAAGGAGTGTACAATGCCAAACATTAAATGGGGCGCGACATCAGCGGTATTTGCCCTTGTAATTTCTGTTTTAATGGGTTTAATCTTCGGCGTAAGCGTGTTTTATATCTTTTTAAGAGGTATAATTTTCGCGGCAGTGTTTTTTGGAGCTGGCTTTGGCCTGCGTTTTGTTATAAGCCACTTTTTCCCGGAAATTTTATTAAAAGAAGATGTTACTGCCGCGCAGCAGAATGAACAGCCGGGTTCTCATATAAATATAACCCTGGACAGCACCGGTGAATACGCTGTGCCTGAGTTGTACAAGATTCCGGATAATTCTGACGGAATGGGGAATATTGACGATTTGATTTCAGGCGTTTTTAAACCGAAAAAATCCGTGAATGGAAAAAAGGCAGTCTCAAAACCGTCTGATGAGTGGTTTGATATTTCCTCAGGCGACGGCGGAGCAGCTATAGACCGAATGAATAATAATGGTTATAATGATAACTACGGTGAAGCTTCCGGGGTAAGAACCGATTCGTTTCAGGAAACGTCTGTTTTTGAAAGTTTATCCTCTAAAACCGGAATACCGTCTGCTGATACGAAAGTGTTTGAAGAAATGCAATTTTCTCCGAGTTTTGGGGATGATTCAGGATTGGGAGGATTACCGGATTTGGACATGATGGCAAGGGCTTTTTCTTCCGCTCCGGGCTCTGTTCCTGCATCACAGGCGTCCGCGCCTGCTATTGATGTACCTTCATTCTCATCAGCTCCTTCAATGGCGCAGTATTTTAAAGACGATGATTCGCCGCTTGAACAGGATAATGCTGGCAATAAGCCTCAGCCTTTGGAAGGTGATTACAGCCCCAAAGATATAGCCAGAGGCATTAGCACATTATTAAATAAAAACTAGCAAAGGAAAGGTATGGGAACCGCATTGAGCCCAAAGGGTGAAATTTCCAGCGCAGAAAGGACAGAAGAGGAACTCTGGCAGCAGTACCGTAAAAACCGGGATCCTGCGATACGGGAAGCCTTTATAAAACAATACGCTCCTTTGGTAAAATATGTAGCGGGAAAAGTCGCTGTCGGAATGCCGAACAATGTGGAATTTGACGATCTTGTAGGTTACGGCGTTTTCGGCCTTATTGACGCGATTGATAAATACGACCCGGAAAAAAATGTAAAGTTTAAAACCTATGCCGTTACGCGCATTAGAGGAGCTATATTCGACGAACTGCGTTTAATAGATTTTGTCCCGCGCTCTGTCAGACAGAAAACGCGCGAAATTGAAGCGACAATTTCTTCGCTGGAAGCTCAGCTTGGAAGAACAGCCTCCGATCAGGAAATAGCCGGAGCCTTAGGCATTGACGAAGGCGAGTACATGAAGGTCATCCAGAAAATTTCAGGCACTTCAATAATCTCCTTAAATGATTTATGGTACTCAGGCGATGATAACGACAAAGTCAGCATCGGGGACAGTATCGAATCGCCTTCAAGCCTTAACCCGGACGTAATGGTCGTTAACGAGGAAATCAGGCGCGTTATTGTAGAAGCGATAAACGAACTGCCTGATAAGGAAAAGAAAATTCTGGTTCTATATTATTACGAAGATTTAACATTAAAAGATATCGGACAGGTTCTGCAGGTAACTGAATCAAGAGTTTCGCAGCTTCATACGAAAGCCGTGCTGCATCTCAGATCAAAGCTGACCAATATAAGAAAAGGTATTGTATGACCCTCTCATCCAGCGAAGCTTCCAGCGCCTGGTTAGAACGAAGTGTACGGCCGAAGGCCGTTAGGAGGTTCCCCTCGTGAACCTCACCCGACTGAAACGAAGTGTACGGCCGAAGGCCGTTAGGAGGTTCCCCTCGTGATCGATTTTGTCCAGCTGCAGGAAATTGTTAAAAAGCATCTGGAAAACGACAGAGCAATTCGTTCCGTAGACGCTTCCGGTCCTACGCTGGAAGCTGCTGTAAATGAAGCCGTTACGCTTCTTGACACTTCCATCCGCCGACTTGAATATGAAATCCTTGAAAGAGGCTCCGCAGGTTTTATGGGAGCCGGAAAAAAAGACTGGGTAATCCGCGCTTATGAACGTATTTCCGTTAAAAAGAAAAAGAAATCGAATGAAGAGTTCTTCGAGGAAACAGACGAAAATATAACTGCTATTATAAATAAGGACGGAGACGCTTTTGTTCAGTGCTGGCCTGACGGAGTGTACATGAAGATCACTCCTCCTACCGGCAATGGAAGAAAAATATACTCAGCTTACGCGATACAGGAGCTTCATCATAGAAGCGTCGAAGATATAGATCATGATATGGTTGAGCATATTGTAAGCGAAGCTGACGGAATATATATTAAAGTCGCCAATTATAAACATAATGCGCTGAATGACAGCACGGCGGCTGTAGAGGTTGATGACGCCGAAATGAGAGTCTTTGTGATTGTTGTGCCTCCGGGCGAGGGGGGAGCTGATCTTACTGTTGATTCATATAAAAGCCTGATGGTTCAGAACAGAGTATACTACGGCGTAAACGAAGAAGCTCTTATCAAACAGGCGGATAAACCTGTATACAGGGATAAAGTTGAAGTAGCCGAAGGGTCAAAACCTATAAACGGAAGAGACGCTTATATTCAATATAATTTTGAAACAGATCAAACCAAGATACGCTTAAAAGAGGGAACAAACGGCAGAGTCAATTTTAAAGAGCTTAACATTATTCAAAACGTTGTGCAGAATCAGGTTTTAGCGAAAAAACTGCCGCCTGAAAACGGCGTTGACGGAAAAACTGTTACCGGAAAAATTCTTCCTTCAAAATCAGGCGTCGATATTCCGCTTCCTGTCGGAACCAATGTGCATGTAGGAGACGACGGCGAATCAATTGTTTCCGATATTAACGGGCAGGTAATACTCGCCGGGGGTAAAATCAATGTTGAGCCGATACTGAACATCGAAGGGGACGTTAACCTGAAAACCGGAAACATCATTTTCCTTGGAACGGTTGTAATATCCGGCAATGTTGAAGACGGATTCTCTGTAAAAGCGGCAGGCAATATCGAAGTAAAAGGAACAGTGTCAAAAGCTGAGCTTGACGCTGAAGGCGATATAATTATTTATCAGGGTATTAACGGAAAAAGCGGCGGCAAGATAAGAGCGGGGAGATCATTATGGTCGCGTTTTATAGAGAACGCGAATGTGGAAGCGGGGAATATGGTAGTCGTTTCTGACGGCATTATCAATTCCAATATTGACGCGATTAAAAGCATTGTCTGCATTGGTAAACGCGCGAATATTATGGGCGGACGGCTGCGGGCGGGAGAAGAGATTAACGCGAAAGTATTGGGAAATTCCACAAGCGGAACTGAAACAATCTGCGAAGTCGGTTTTGATCCCCATAGTAAAGTTGAGCTTGAGCGGCTTCAGTCGATAAGGTATTCATCCGAAGATCAGCTTGATAATCTTAAGCTTGATATGCAGACATTAATAAATACGAAAAAGCAGCGCAAGAGCCTTCCTGAAGATAAGGAAGCGTACCTTCAGGAACTTATGGAACGCCGTCAGATTCTGACGGCTGACCTGAATAAAGCGCTTGAAGGAATTCAAAAAATTCAGGAATACATGAACCAGATTACGATACGCGGGAAGGTATCAGCTTCCACTAAAGTATGGCCCGGCGTTAAAATTGTAATACGCGATGTAAGAGAAGATGTTCGAACCGAATATAAAGCTGTAACCTTCATTCTCGAGAACGGACTAGTCAGGGTATCCAAATACGAGGAGCCTGATGAACTCGCAAAGAAGGGACTGGATGGCTATAACTCCAATTGATCTTCAAACATTATTTTCGCAGGTAGACAGAGCCGGACGCTTTTACAATGCGCAGCGGGACGGGCAGGCGATTGCGCAGTCAATACAGGGCGTTGAGATTGAGCGTAAAGCCGACGAGCAGATAAATCAGGTAAACGAAGCGCAGAATACAGGTGAAGGCGCGGATAAAATCAATGATAACAGTCAAAAACAAAACTCCGGTCAAAAAGGCGAAAAAAGAAAGAATGAAGATAATGAAGAAGAAACGGATGAAAATAACCGCCTTATAATCAGCGATCCGTCTCTCGGCAGAAAAATTGACATCAGCCTTTAGTTAGCAATGAATATTTTAAATTTTATATCAATAGTATGCTTTGCCCTGTGCCTTGTTATGTTTTTTTATCTGCGCTGGTTTATTAAAAAACGCACCGCATTTACAGGGCTTGATGACCGCAAGCTTGAACTTGAAATGCTCAAGAATGATATAGACAGGATAACTGACAGGGACGCGCAGCTTGTTGAAGACAGGATAAATCAGCTTAAAATCCTGCTTCACGATGTCGATAAACGCATCGCCGTTTATGAAAGAGAACTTGAAAATTTTTCGCTGCTTGAAAATAGCAGGCAATCCGGTAATAAAAAAAGCGAAACGCTTTATTCCAGTCTGGGGAAAGGCATCCGCGCCGCTTTAATCCAGGAAGAAATAACGCCGCCTGTTTTAACGCCGTCGTACGATTTAACGCAGATTAATCCCCTGTCAATGCCTGCATCGAATCCTGCGGTTCCTGAAAATGAAGCGCCTGATGATAGACCTCCTTCAAAAATGCAAATAAGGAGTTCCATTGATAACCTTGCAAATGAAGGATTGTCATCCGAAGAAATTACCAGCCGTCTTAATATAAGCGCAGCCGAAGTAAATCTTGCTATGAATCTCCGTGGCGGGCGCAGGAAAAATTAACATTTTTTATACTAAAATAATATATTATAAAAAAAGTTAAAATATTTTTTGATAATTCTCATTTATATATTATAATTTATGTAAGAAATAAGCTTTTTTCAAAACCGTAATCTTTCAGCAGACTAATTTTGATAAAGCTTATATATTCGCATTTAAGGTATAATGTTATGATAAATAAAATGATTTTTAAAAGAAAAGTTTTTATGCTTTTTTCTTTTTTTCTTTTTATTAGCGGTTTATACGCTCAAACTGAATCATATACAAGAGATGTATCAAATTGGTATCTGAACGGCGGAGTCAGTATGAATGACATTCTTGTTGAAGGTTTTTCTTTCGGTTTGGTAGCTGAGCCGCGCTTTGAGCTCCCTTGGTTCAATCTGATGATAGGAAGTAAAAACGGAATCAGTTTAAGCACCGACAGAATTATCGCCCTGGAGGCGCAGGTTTATCTTCGCTGGAATTTTTTGCGTTTTCCCGCAGGTAATTTCGGCAGAACCCTGAATGTTTTTGTTCAGGGCGGAGCCGGTTTTATTGGCGCGCTAAAAGGGCCTTATGACAGATTTGATGTCAGGGATTCAAGATCATCAATACTTGGAGACCTTACGCTTGGAGTTACAATCCCGTTTTCTTCAAGATGGCATATAGAGCCCGCGGTAAGGGTTGGTTATCCTTTCATGTACGGCGTAGCTGTTACAACCGGGTACAGATTTCCTTTAAAGCAGGAAACTTTTAATGATACAGTCAAAGAAACAGTTCATGAGACTGTAGTTGAAACAATCCGTGATGTTGAAACAATCCGCGAGGTTGAAGTAGTACGCGAAGTTGAAATGTTACGTGAAATAGAAACTGTGCGGCAGGAATACATTACAAGAACAGAATATGTCGAGGTTATCAACAGGCTGATGATAGCGCAGGTTGAATACATTTTATTCGCAGGCGATATATCAAGATATAATGTTAATCTTGACGCGGACGCAAGGTCATTAAACGATCTTGTTTTAAATGAAGTAGCCAAAATGCTGATTGAAAACCCTGATTTCCGGGCCAACATAGAAGGACACGCAAATCCTGTAACAGGCGATCCTGACGAAGTACAGATACTTTTCGCGTTAAGCTCCAACCGCGCGAATGAAGTGGCGCGTCTTTTAAAAGAAAGAGGCGTAAGGGAAGAGCAGCTGATTGTTGTAGCGTTCGGAGCGGGAAAGGTACTTGCGACCGATCGCGCCCACTGGAACATGAACCGCCGCGTTGAATTAATCATTTATCAGGCAGAAAGACTATAAAGGCCGTGAAGTGAAATATGAAAAATAACTATACAGGTTTGTTTTTAATATTATTATGTGTTTTTCTGATAACATGCCAAAATCCGATTATGGAAACATGGTGGTTTACAGGTGAGGATGATTCCATTAGAAAAACTCCTGTCAGTGAGATCGGAAGCAGCGGAGAAAACTTTGGTGTAGTAATCTTTGACACAGACGGCGGATCTCCGCAGCCAAGAGGAGTGAAGGTAGCCTGGGACAATACTGTCGGCAGATTACGGCCGATAAACAGGGGAGCAGACGGTTTTATAGGCTGGTTTGATGAGAGAGGCAATGCGTGGGATCTCGAGACTCGTCCTGTAAAACCTGAAGATGATGCGGACGGTGACGGTTTTATTGTACTTAAAATCAGGTGGACGCCTGTCGCTTTCACAGTTAGTTTCAATGCGGGGAATTCTCCGTCTTCCATTCCGCCTCAATATATAGGTATAGGCGGTAAAGTTGTTCAGCCGGTTATTCCTGATAAACCTGAAAATGAAGATGTTGTCTTTGACGGCTGGTATACAAGCAATAATTATCAGTCTCGATTTGATTTTTCTTACGCTATTCCAAATAATAATTTTACGCTTTACGCAAAATGGGTACCCAGGGAAAATAATACCCGGACAATCAAGTTTGAAGCAAACGGCGGTAAACGTCCTGACGGTATCACAGAGCTTACGCATACATTCACCGTATCGTTAAGTTATGCACTGGTTCCAGATCCCGGTCCTCTTGTCAGGGAAGGTTATTCATTTGCCGGATGGTATATGCATCCTGATTTTGCCGGGCTGCCCTGGAATTTCACTGTAAAGAAAGTAACAGATTCTGATGTTCCTGTAGAAAATGATATAACCTATCTATATGCCAAATGGCTAAGGAATAGCTACCGTGTAGATTTCGTGATAACTCCGTCTGCCGGCGCGGCGCCTGCACGGCAGATTATACTTCACGGCGATAGGGCAATCCAGCCGGACGATCCTATGCAGCTTGGAGACGGCCAGGGATTTTACGGCTGGTATACAGATGAAAACTTTTATAATCAATGGAACTTTGATAATCCGGTTACTTCCAATCTTATTCTTTACGCAAGGTTTGCGCCGCAGACACGTACTGTAGTCTTTAATGTAAACGGCGGCAATGACATGGCGCGGACTCATTTTTCCATAATTGCCGGAAGCAGGATATTAAATCCAGGCAATCCTGTAAGATCAGGCTATACCTTCACAGGTTGGTTTTTTGATCCATCCTGTACCGGTACTACCATTAACTTTGCGAGTTACATAGTTACAGTCCCTGATGAGATCATAGGCATGGATCCCCTGTATCTGTATGCAGGGTGGGCGCTGGCGCCGCGCACCGTAACTTTTTATATAGACGGAGTCCAGAACGCAAGTCTGACTCAATCCGTTAAACATGGCGAAAGAGCGCAGAGACCGGTTGTAAGTAATCCCGGCAAGACTTTGAACGGCTGGTATAGAAATTCGAATTATACCAATCCCTGGGACTTTGATAATAATACTGTGACAGCCGATACATCGCTGTATGCCAAATTGGATAATGCGCAGTATGTTGTCAGATTCCACTTGGGCACAGGCAATGGGGATTCTTCGGGAAGAATTCCTCAATTTGGTACGCCGTCAGGGCAGCCATATCTTGAACAATATTATAAATCCGGCGACAGGATATCTGAACCTTATATGCCTGCTCTGTCTGAAAATGATACGACAAGCTGGTCATTTTTAGGGTGGTATACCTATTTTAATGTTTCTCCTTCTGCAGGCGAAGTGGCTACTGTTACCGGTAATTCTGCAGCATGGCGTGAAAGCAATCTTCACCCTTACAATTTTAATACGCTTGTAGATGATAATTTTACTTATTCGGCAAGCGGTGTCGAAGTTTTTAACCTTTACGCAAGGTGGGTTCCGCCTGTACCGGATATGGTCTGGGTTCCAAGGGGAAGTTTTACAATGGGCGATTCCTCAGTTTCAGGTACTCCAGCGGCATACCATGCTTATCCAACACGCCGCGTTAAGGTGGACGGATTCTATATAAGCAAGTATGAGGTAACGGAAGTAGATTCGCCGAGCGGAACGATTAAAGGATATAGGAATGTAATGGGAGTGAACCCAAGCCAATTTTCAAAGAACACTAACCGCCCCGTAGAGAGGGCATCATGGTATGACGCGATTGATTATTGCATGAAGCTTACAACTGCTACCGGAGGACTTACCCAGGTGTATTCGATGAGCGGTATAACAAGGGCGCCGATATCCGGAACAGGAAGTCCCGGTATACTATCGATAACCAATGCAACTGTAACGCAGACCTTGACTGCTAGAACCGGTTATCGTCTGCCAACCGAGGCTGAATGGGAGTACGCCGCGAGGGGAGGGAACGGCTCGCCTGGAGATTACACTTACTCAGGAAGCAATAATGCCGACACTGTGGCATGGTACAATCTTACAGTTCAGGCGGAGATGTCGGGCAATCAGGCTACTCAGCTTGCAGGAAGCAAACAGCCTAACGCCTTGGGAATCTACGACATGAGCGGAAACGTATCTGAATGGTGCTGGGATTGGTTTGCTTCTTACAAGGATAGTTATTTTACTACCTCTGCAGCCGGCAGTAATCCGATAGGTCCCGCTTCAGGAACCGAGCGTGTAAGACGCGGCGGTGCATGGAGCAATGCGGTTGGCAATGTGCGAAGCGTTGTGCGTAACAGTCAGGCGCCAGGGGATGCCACATGGGTCAACGGCTTTAGAGTAGTGCGGGGCCCGGGAACGATTTGGTAAAGAAGTAAAACCACAGAGCAGCATAGAGGAAAAAAATATTTTAAATTCCTCTGAGCTCTTCTATAAAAAAAATGATTATCATTCCCTTTGTGGTTGAAATAGATTACGCTGAGTTATCGAACTACAAGTTCGTGCGGCAAGTATATTTATATATACGGATCAATGCCTTCCGCATTAACAGTAAATCCTTCAGGAAATAGCGGCCCTTTCCTGCCGTCAAAGCCTGCGGCCATCATTGCAATTGCGAGTAACAGGCTGCCGTTTCCGGGAAGATACAGCGGCAGTGCGTCATCGCCTGTCATTCTGTTGTGGCCGTTTTCTAGGAAGGTGTTTTTCGGGCTGTCCATTAACAGCAAATCAACGGCGTCATTAAATCTGCCAAGACGGCAGGCAGTCATTGCCATCACCGGAAAGTCCCAGCCGTAGAAGGTTTTTTTGTCCCATACTTCAAGCACTTTATCAAGGGTAGCGGACATTATCCGCTGATCGGCTTTTTCACTGTTTAAAACACCGTACATCGCGAGCATTGAAGGATGATCCGTGTAAAAGGGGAGTTTTGTAAAAGTATCGGGGCAATTTTCATGAGCAAGATATACGCCGTCCTTAACAGAGGGAAGGCTTAATTTGTCCGTGATTTCACCGTAACGCTCTTTCTCGCCGAGGCGTTTCAGCCATTCATCCGCGATCTTAAAACAAGCGCGGAAATATTCAAGTTCATACGGAGCGTTTAAAACGATATTCGGATCATGTCTTTCCTGCGCCGGTATGTAGGGAGGGCCTAGCACATAACGGCTGCCGTCCCAATGGACAAAACTTTTCATAAACTCGGCTGTTTCTGTGATAATGTCGCGGTATTCGTGTAAATATTTTTCGTTCTTTTCGGCGCGCCATATCAATTCCGCGAACATGACAGGGTGCGGCTGCTGCCATAATAACAGAACAGCGATTGATGAGGGTGTATTCTTTCCTGTCGGATCGCACATTTTAGGCCAGCGCGCGCCTTTATACCCTTGAGAGGCGGCGATTTCTTTCGCTGTGGGCAGTATTCTTTTATAATATTCTAGAGCTTTCTTTACTTCTTCCATTCTGCCCCAGAGAGCGAAATGCGCGTGATGCCAGAAGTGCATTTCAAGATGAAACTTGCCGTACCAGCTGTTACATGTCAATCCTGTTTCCGCAGGAGGGATATTTCCCCTGCTTTGAATCGCGGTTAAATACTGGGAAAGAATCACTCTGCGTTCAAGTTCCGTGGCGCGGCTGTCAGAAGAGCCTGAAAAATCAATAAAGCCGCCTGATGACCAGTAATCAGCCCAGTAGTTTCTGCATTTATCTTTTGCTTCATCAAAAGAGTCCGATTGTTTGTTTTTTGATTCACCGTAAGTGATGCCAATCTGTGAAAGGACAGGAACGTTAAGAGGCGCAAACTTTACACTGAACTCAATTGATTGGGAATCAGGAATTATTATTAATAAATGTTCGCGCTCATTTATTTGAGCGGTAAAACCATTGCCGCTTATTATAACCCTGTACGATGTATTATCAAGATTTCTTTCGATGTATACAGGAGGCTGTTTTATTTGATTAGGTTCATATAGACGGGTATTGTGTAAATGAGAAACAGAAAAATCCGCGGCGCTTTTTTTATGGCTTCCGTAAGGAAAGCGTATTGTTACGCGTAATTTGTTTTCCTTTAACAGGGCTGAAGTTATGCGAAAATATACGGCGTCTTCCTGCGGATGAGCGAATGTTTCTGTTTTAACAGTATTTTCACTAATGAGGAATTCCGAGGATAAAATCCCCTCCCATAATGAAAGCAGCTGGCTTTCTGGTTTACATTCATTTAATGATAACGCTCTTTCCGGAGTTTCAAAGCCGATTTT
>Ga0209755_10002709_pt1 | contig 23777 bp, 15 predicted proteins | sample TergutCo191P1_FD_187301 | JGI IMG/M metagenome (GOLD analysis project Ga0209755, IMG submission 187301) | Cornitermes sp. P1 segment gut microbial communities from Petit-Saut dam, French Guiana - Co191P1 (SPAdes) (version 2) | ecosystem: Host-associated > Arthropoda: Insects > Digestive system... | reverse complement strand
TGCGTAAGCGAGGGAAAGTCTTTGCCTGACGCTATGGAATGGGCCCAATCGGCTTTGTCGGAATGTCTGCAACTAATGATCGACGAAAACGAGGCGATTCCACCGGCATCGTCCATTAAGGCCATAAAAACCAAGGACGACACCGAGTTCGTTACCCTGATCTGCGCAGATACCCCCCTGGAAAACGCCGCTTGAAGCGCGGGGTGACAGGCACTTTTTTACTACCGCGGGGTTATCAGTGTAACCCTATCAGCTGACATTACGGCAACTGCGGCCGCGCCTGACGCCAATCCCGCGCCGTGGCTTTCCCCCTCCCCACTTTTCTGCGAATTTGGTATAGTAGAGTTCTTGCGAAATTTCAATTTTGCAAGAACTTCCACTGAAAATGCAGTTTTAAGAGCCTCTGGCTCGCAAAACTGCGGACTTCTTGCGAAACTTATGGAGTTTCGCAAGAAGTCTAGTGTGACCGGGGCTTTTGGATGCGGGTTTCGCCGAAAGGCGCGGAATCCGCCATGCGATTCTTTTCACCGCAGCGGGGGCTGTGGAAGGGGGCTATGCCGTGCTTGCTGAAGTAAAGGGCCTGAACGAGGAATGCGGTATCTTTGGGATATGGGGCCACAAGGATGCCGCGCATGTCGCGTATTACGGGCTTCACAGCCTGCAGCACAGGGGGCAGGAAGGTGCGGGGATTGTCGTCAATGACGGCAAAAGACTTACCCGGCACCGCGGGCTTGGGCTTGTGGCCGAGGTTTTCACCAAAGACACCTTGGACGGGCTTAAAGGCACGGCGGCCATCGGGCATGTTCGTTACAGCACGATGGGAAAGAACGAGCTGGAAAACGTGCAGCCGCTGTTGTTCCATTTCGAGAACGACAGTCTGGCCCTTTGCCACAACGGGCATTTGGTCAACGCCAGAACCCTGCGGCGCGAACTGGAGGAGCTCGGCAGCATATTCCAGACCAGTTCCGACACCGAGGTGATGGCTCACCTCATCAAAAGAACCCCCCGCTCCGGCGTGGAAACGCTGAAAAGGACGTTCAACAAAATCAAGGGCGGTTTTTCCTATATCCTGTTCACGCAGAACGAGATGATCGCAGCCCGCGATCCAAACGGCATAAGACCCCTGTCCCTTGGCCTGCTGGGGAAGAGCTATGTGATCACTTCCGAGACATGCGCCCTTGACATCATCGGCGCGTCCTTCGTGCGCGACGTGCGCCCCGGGGAGATGATCGTGATCAACGACAAGGGCATGAAGTCGGAGATGTTCTCCCCCGAAACCTCACTTGCGGTTTGCAGCATGGAGTACATCTATTTCGCGAGGCCAGATTCCGACATCGCTGGCGTGAACGTGCACAAGGCCCGGAAAAACATGGGAAAAATACTTGCCTTGGAATCCTCGGTGCAAGCCGACGTCGTGACCGCGGTGCCTGACTCCGGCGTATCTGCGGCGATTGGCTTTGCGGAAACCGCGGGCATTCCCTACGAGATGGGGCTTATCAAAAGCAGGTATGTGGCGCGCACCTTCATACAGCCTTCGCAGGAACTGCGCGAGCAGGGGGTAAGGATGAAACTGTCGTCGGTGCGCGGCGTGGTTGCGGGAAAAATCGTCGTGATCGTGGACGACTCCATCGTAAGGGGAACCACCATGAAACGCATCGTCCGGCTTCTGCGCGAGGCCGGGGCCGCCGCGGTGCATGTCCGGATTTCGTCCCCCCAGCTTAGGTACCCTTGCTTTTACGGCATAGACATACAGACCAAAGGCGAGTTGATCAGCTTCGCTCATTCCGTGGATGAGATTTGCGCGATTATCGGCGCGAATTCGCTGGCCTTTCTTAGCGTGGAGGGCCTTGTCAATGCGATTGGCATACAGGCGGAACGCGGGTGCAGGGGTTTGTGCATGGCGTCCTTCAACGGGGATTATCCCACGGATTTGCATGACCATAAAGAGGAAGTACGCGACAAATTGGGGAGGGGATAGGGAATGGCGAGTGCCTACAAAAGCGCGGGGGTTGACATAGAGGCCGGCTACGAGGCCGTGGCGCGCATGAAAAAGCACATCCTGAAAACCATGCGCCCTGGGGTGATGGGCGCGGTGGGCGGTTTCGGCGGGCTGTTCGACCTTGGCGCGGTTCCCGTGAAAGAGCCGGTGCTGGTATCCGGAACCGACGGCGTTGGCACGAAGCTCAAGCTGGCCTTCGCCATGGAAAAGCACGATACCATCGGCATAGACGCGGTGGCGATGTGTGTCAACGATATTGTCACACAGGGGGCGCAACCTCTGTTCTTTCTGGATTACATCGCCTGCGGAAAGCTCGACCCTGGGCAGATAGAGGATATTGTGAAAGGCGTAAGCGAAGGCTGCGTGCAGGCTGGTTGCGCCTTGATCGGCGGGGAGACCGCGGAAATGCCGGGGATGTACGGCGAGGGCGAATACGACATCGCTGGCTTTGCCGTGGGCGTGGTGGAGAAGAAAGGCATCGTAACCGGGGAAAGCATAACTGAGGGGGATGTACTGGTGGGACTTGCCTCGTCCGGCGCGCACAGCAACGGATATTCCCTGATCAAAAAAATCGTGACGGACAACGGATTGTCACTTGACGCCGTGTACGACGGTTTCGAGCTTCCCTTGGGTGAGGTGTTGCTTACGCCCACGCGGATTTACGTCAAGACCATTCTCGACATTCTGGCCGAGGTAAAGATAAAAGGCATGGCCCATATCACTGGCGGCGGCTTTGTCGAGAACATCCCCCGGGCCATACCCAAGGGGTTTGGCGTCCATGTCGAGAAAGGCTCGTGGAAAGTGCCGGGGATATTCCCTTTCCTACAGAACCGCGGATGCGTCGATGAAGGGGAAATGTACAATGTCTTTAACATGGGCATAGGCATGGTTCTGGTGGTGAACGAACGGGATGTGCCGGCTGTCGTGGCGAAAGCAGGGGAGGGCGCGGCCTTCGTGATCGGGAAGGTGGTATCCGGCGAAGGGGTGGCTTTTTCGTGAAAAACATTGCCGTTTTTGCGTCTGGGGGCGGATCCGATTTGCAGGCCATTATCGACGCCTGCAAGTCTGGCCGCCTGAATGCCCAGGTTCGTGTCGTAATCAGCAACAACAGCGGTTCGATGGCTTTGCAGAGGGCAAGGAACGAGGGGATACCCGCGTTTCACTTTAACGCCAAGGTGATCGAGGACTCGGCGGATTTGGAAAAGCGGATGCTGGACACGCTGCTCGGGCACGAAACCGATCTGGTTTTTTTGGCGGGGTACCTGAAGAAAATTGGCCCCGGCGTGCTAAGTGCCTACGAGAACCGCATCTTCAATATCCACCCATCCCTGCTGCCCAAACACGGCGGCGAGGGGATGTACGGGATCAACGTGCACAGGGCCGTGCTGGAAGCCGGCGAGACGGAAACCGGCATAACCATCCACCGGGTAAGCGCCGACTACGACACCGGCGAGATTATCGCCCAGAGGAAAGTGCCGGTGCTGGACGGCGACACGCCGGAAACTTTGGCCGCAAGGGTTCTTGCGCAGGAGCATGTGTTTATCGTCGATGTGCTTTCCGAGATGCTTTCGAGGATTTGATGTCCCCAAAGTAAAACTCGGCCCACTGTTCCTGTGCCGTTGCTTCGCGGTGAAAACGCAGCAGTTTGAAGTGGACGATGCAAAGTCTGGAAACGAGAATGAATAGCGTTCCCCCAAGGACCGCGGCCGTGGGTATAAGGGGATCGATCCAGTATCCCGAAACGATGAAAGCGATGCCGAAGCCGGCAAGGCATGACAGACCGGCGGCAAGTCCGGCAAGCAGGGTTATCTTTGATCCCAGCAAGTGGACAAGGGTAAGCGCGACAAGGGAGGCGGCCAGCGACCAGAGTATGATTTGCAGGGGTTGCCCGGGGGTGATGCTACGCCCGGTAAGCAGGGTGTTTGCTAGCAATGCCGATGACCTATGCGTATCCCCCCCCTGGGGGGGATACGGGCCTATCATGACGGAAGGCCCCATTATGCAGAACGCGGCTTCCAGCGTGCGGGCAAGATCTTCCCGTTGTCTTACAAGGTTGCGGTGCGCTTCCCGCATGGCGTTAAAGGTTCGTATCACGGTGTTGCGCCTGCTCCGCAACTCGTCGATTTCATCCTCGTCGAAACCTTCCTCGGTCATGATCGCGATGAGCATTTCGTAGCCGTTTACCAGAACCATCTCGGAGGGGCCGTACAGGAATTCATCCAGGCTGTCGATGTAGTCGTTTCGGGCGGCCAGCCATGAAGCCCGCGTTTGCGTGCTGGGGGATTCCAGCAATAGTTCCCTGAGGTTTTCGGCGTGCTCGAACAGGATTAGGGGGATGCGCTCCGGCCTTACCTCGGCGTACGCGCCTATGTCCCAGGCATCACGCAAAAGGCGCACCATCGTCCTGTCCGCGCGGTCGTATTCCAGAAAAACGTCCAGGCCGATCCGGCGGAAGTCGCCCGTCCTGCCCGGTCTTTCGAAAAGGATGTTGCCGTCTCTGTCCAGCGGAAAACGGAACTCGGACTGTCCCCCGAGATGGTCGAAGCGATTCACCAGAGCCGGCCCCGCGCCGTCAATCTCGACCGCCGACTCCGTCCAACGCTGCCTGAGTGCGCGGTGCGCGATATGTTCCGCGACGGCGATCTCTTCGTCCATCGCGTCGTCCCCGTCCGGCGGTGCGCCCAGGGGGTCGAACCCCCATTCGGGAAACGGCACGGCCCCTGTCGGCTGGTTTGCCTGAACCAAGTTGAGGCTTTCTGCGGGAACGAAAGGGGCTATCCTTCTTAGGGTTCCATCCCTGTCCGGGCGCGGCCTTGAGTACCAGGGGATTTCCCCTTCCGGAACGGCCCAGGGGTGGGGGCGCAGATCTTTCGCCATTATCGCCCTGCCGAAAACGGCCGCGGCCCGCTCCATATGAACCGCGCCTTCCTCCTCCTGCCGCATGACCGCCGCGTTCAGCCTGTCCCTGCCCCTTTCGGCGAGTTCCACCAGGCTTTCGACATAGCCGGGCGATTCCTCCGGCCCCAGCAGCCCAAGTCGTATCGCATCGAAAAGGTTGCGGATGTTCCTTGTTAATAGATAAAATTCGCCGTCTATGCGCTGGGTGAACTCGGCACCGCTTTCCGCCATGCCGGCCCTGGTGCCCAATACTGGAACCTCGATCAGAAGATCGGCCGCGCCCATCTCGCTCAGGGTCATCAGCACCGAGAAAACGTCGCCGGGTTCTATCACTTCATCGGTCTCGATCAGCAGGATTTGGTGGGAAACGGGCGGCGGGGAGCGAAAACCCATGAGAAAATCGTACAACATGCCCAGCCTTGGCCCCGCGAGGGCGTGATTCAGCAGAAAAACCAGTGCCAAAGCGACGAGCCAGGTGCAACCCAGTAGGGCAAGGGACAGTTTTTTGGATATAAATGCCAACATCTGCCCTTTTATTTTCGGCATGAATTGATTATCATTAAGGAAGCACCGATTAAATCCAAGGGGGATTTAATCGGTGCTACTTAACCGCATCTGCGCCATGCAGATGCAGAGAAACCGCTGAATTCCGTTTTAATCAGCGGTTCATTAAGGCTGAGAGGTGGTTGCCCAAAAAAGGCGCTGATACCACAAACCAGTAGGAGACTTATATGAAAGCGATGCACTTTTTTGTCGGCTTGGCTCTTGTCCTTGCTCTGTTTGCCACGGGCTGCGCCAGGCCGCCGGTGGATGAAATGAACGAAGCCACAGAAGCGGTGCTCCGCGCCGAAAACGACAACGATGCCGTCCTGTACGCCCCGAACACCCTTGCCCGCGCGCGGGATGCCCTTGGCAGAATGCGTCAGGAGGCGGATTCCAGACGTTTCGACTCGGCCAGGGCCTATGCCGCCGAGGCGATCGCCGCCGCCGAGCGGGCGATTTCCGAAGGCCGCGCCGGTGCGGAGCATGCCCGAAGGGAAGCCCACGCCCTTATCTCGGATCTGCCGCCGCTTATCGCGGAAACCGAGCAGGGGATGAACGCCGCCAGGGGCGCGGGGCTGGATTTGGACTTCGAACCCCTTGACAACGCCTTTAACGGCGCAGTGGAGACCGCAAACCAGGCGGTGGATGCGTATTCCACCGGGCTTTACGGGGATGCGCTTGCGCGGGGGCGTTCTGCGCGTAATGCCCTGGTGGATATTAACCAGCGGATCGCCGGGGCGGCGGTTGCGGTTCCTTCGGGGAAGAAGTGAGATAGGCTGCGGCAAGGTTTGCTCTAAGTATTTACGTTTGAAACTTAGCAGGGAATGATTTCCCAAAAAAATTGTGCTTTGGCGAAAAGTTTCTTGCTTTAGGTTAGGAGTCGGTGTATAATGGGGCATCTTTTAAGCGTAGGAGAGTGCCATGAAAAGGAAAATCGGTTTATTGCTTGCTGGTTCCGTTATTTTGGCCGTTTTCGTTGCGTGCAATTTTACTCCGGATGCTTTGCTTGCCACCACGGACAACGAACAGGCCCAATCGCTAGTGCCTGAATTCGTTGGGGAAGCAACCCTGAGCCTTAAAGGGCAAGTATGGACGCAGAATTCGTGGATGGAGCTGAGGGAAGGTGCAGTCGGCTGGGATTGGATTTCGGCTTGGTCTTGGGAACAATTCGGGGGAACCCGAAATGTTACGGAACTTTTTCTTATAGATGGCGGATCGTTTTATGATGGCTGGAGCGGGTCAATTACCAATGGGCAATTGACTCTCCATTTAGGTACGCCCAGTCAGTTGGTTCCAATAGAGAGAGCACTTAACCTGATAGCTCAAAGTCTCGAATACATGTATTATGATTTTATGATCAGTGATCCTGATGCGAAAGGCACAGGCTTTTCCTCGCTGATGACGAGGTACCTTGGCGATCTTTCCAGGTCCTATATGAACGTAGATTATATTTTTTGGGAAACAAGAGCCAAAAGGCATAACGTCGGTGAAGGGGTTGTTCATGTGTACGTTGACCGGGAGGTTACGATTAGTGCCAGTGAGCGGGTGAATAGGTATGGGAACGAGCATGTAACCCGAGCCCGCATAAACAACGCTTTTGATATTACCCTTGTGCGAGGTTGGAACGCTTTACATGTTAGGCATGAGCATGTGGTCTTTAGGACCAAGCCAGGAATGTTCTTCGATCCATTGTGGGGAGAAGAAACATTCACTTTCACCTTATCCCATGGCGATCCAGCCCACATGAAGTGGGTGTTGTTTGTACCATCGGATTGATATGGGAGCAAGTATTTTCTGAGCTTTTTTCCACTAAAAATAAGATGTGAGTTTGCGTTTTGCTTTAATCCACGCGGGATTCTTTGCCAAAAAATGCCCTTGACAATCTGCGCATAGTGCCGGTGCCACTGGGCCAAGGCCTTTTGGCTTAGTTTCACGGCAACTTTCGGGACACAAATCGCTGGTAAGGATGCGGAAATGGAACGGCTCCATGCGCAATTCGTATAGCTTCAGTCATAAGTAAAAAATTGAGAGTCGCAAAGACACCTGCAACAAACGGCCTTTCGCCCGAAACAATCGGGGGCTTTTGGCGAGTGATTTTGTCGGGGCCACGATGTCTGGAAAGTTTAAAAAACAGTCTGCAAGGAACATGCAGGCGTTCATATAGTTGGTATTGTAAGACACAAAGAATAATTTTGTGAAAATCTGCTCGGGAGCGCCCATCGGGTTGTTCATCGCTGAAAAAAAGACGTAAGGAGTTTATGATGAAGAAAAAAATCTTTGGGTTGGGCTTGCTTGCCGCCAGTTTGATACTGGCGATTACCCTGACGGGGTGCCCAAATGGGAACAATGACAACAATAATGATGACACTGACGATGCCCTCAGTAGTCTTACCATCACTGGTGCGCCAGTGGAGGCGATGGAGATCCAGACATCTGTTGATCTTGTCTTGGTTAGGTATCCTTCAGGTGCGCTTGTGCCTGGGGGGATTATCTGGGAGACCAGCCCTGAAAATGCAGAGGGATGGATATCCCTGACTAATAGAACCATCAGCGGAGTCAGGGTTACGGCCATAGCGGGGACTGCCGATGTTGATGAAATCCCTGGTTACAACGATGAAGGCAAGGTGGCCATCCGTGCTGTGTTTGGAACAGGAAGCGACAGGGTGGAAAGCGCCTGGGTTCAGATTGAAGTCGAAGGGCCGCCGGCCTTGGCATCCCTTTCCATCGAGCGCTTTGGGACGACGCTCACCAGGATGATCGATTCCCAGCAGCCTCTTAGCCTCGTTGTGACCCCGGCTATTGCCGATCCAGGAACCATCACATGGTATCCGCGGCAAAACAACAACCCCAACGTGTGGGTGGAGCCTGCGGCGGACGGGCTTTCGGCGGTTCTGCACACTGGCCCTAATGCAACATCTGGGCCTGTAGTCGTAACCGCCACGTCCGATGCTCCTGGATCTGAGGTTGCGACCCTTCAGGTGAGCGTGATCGCCACGCCGACCCTCGTTCTCTGGAACCAGGGAAGTCCCCCTGCGAACGTGACAGCAACATGGCCGATGGCGAATACCGACGGCAGGTTCGTAATAGCCAATGAGAGGACTACAGGCGGAATCGCCAGCCATGGCGTGACCCACGGCACCTGGGTTACCCTGTATCCCCCCTTGGATCCTGCTGATGGCGACATTACCTTTAGCGCCAGGGTGCGGATAGCCGCACACCATGATGCGACCAGGGGGAACACCAGAGGTCTCTTCATGGGCTTCTTCAATGACCCCACTGGCATGGTGCCTCAGTTTGGAGAGGCCCCCCAAGGACAAGCTCAGGCCGTTCGTGACAGCGCAGTATCCGCATCGCGCCACGGCACCGATGGCAGTGTGGCTATGCTCGTGACTAGGGCGAGTGATAATACCGTTTCCGCCGCCCAACACTCCCCGGCCTTGTCTGGCGGCTTTGACACAGAGTACATTGTTACTGCCACACGCCGCCCAGACATGAGTACGACGTTCGTGATAAAGGACGCCTTGGGCAACGTGCTTAGAACGGGGGAAAGGGACAGCACTACTGCGCAGTCGATGAACATCGATCCCATACACATCGGGTTTGCGGTGTTCGTGTCCACGGTCGAGCTTTCGCAGATCAGGATAAGTCAAGGGGGGCACTACTACGTTGAGATGGGCGATACCACGCCTACGGTGCCAGATCCAGATGCCGTGTCAGTTACAGGTCCTACAACGGTCATCGTGGGTACGACTTCCCCCGCCTTCAGTGCTACGGTGGGGCCAGGCGGTGCGCCACAGGACGTTGTTTGGAGCGTTGGTCTGAATGCAGATGGGACGGCAGGCGATATTGCTGCTTTCGCAACCTGGAACGGTACCGCTCGCACCTTGACTGGTGTCGCCCCTGGGACTGTTTACGTCACCGCCACTGCCTACGGTTTTCCGAATGTCAGAGACACGCAACAGGTTGAGGTAGTGCCTCCCGCCGCCGTTATATGGAATACCGCTCCCACCGCAAATCTGACATTTGCGGATGGCACGGACTGGGCGGCTGCGGCTGCGGCCATGGATCCGCCTGTGGAACGGCCTGCTGGTAATGCAAACCATACCAATCTGGTCACCGTTACTACTGGAGGGATAACCTTCAATGTAGGCGGTGCAGATGCTGGGGGCAATTGGCACTGGAGGGTACCGGCCGATGGAGACTGGATAAATGCAGGCGGTGCGAGGAATAACTTTATCCGGATCCATGGCAACCAATTGTCGCCGCCTTTCGCCATTGAGGTAGTCTTTGCTGGTACTGGCGGTGGCGCTGCCGGAGGGTTTCCTTTCCTCGGCACGGTAAGCCCCATAACGGTAGATGATAGAATTCGCGGGATGGGCATGGTCGTGACCGATGGCACCGCCCAACAGACGGACAGGTGGGAATTTACGGGCAACGAGGAATTCTTGAACATCACGATAGGGACCGATCCTGCCATGCGTATCTTCGCCATAAGGGTAATCGAAGGTACGTTCGATGATTAGGTGGTGCGGGATCCATCGGAGCCTTTCTAGGCTCCGTTAGGTCAACCCATCGGATATTCAGGTTCAAGCCCCTCTTCCAGGCTGCTGGGGGAGGGGCTTTTGATATGCAATTGGAAAGCTTTATCGGGGCGCGTTGGCCGCAGGATCTTACTGCGGCGCATCCAGGGAAGCATTCACAACCCCTTTCGCCCTTTCCTGGGCCAGCAATTTTTCCACCTCTTCCACAGTGTGTCCTTGCTTGAGAAGACCGAATATCCAGGCTTCGGTCTTTGCCGATTCGGCCCGTGTCTCTGCTCTTGCCTCCGCCCTTGCCTCGGCCCTTGCCTTGGCCTCGGTCTTCTTGATGAGTTCTTCTATATCGTATGCCCACCTTAGCCCTATCCGCCTGTGCTCAGCCTCTAGGTTTGCAACCATGTTCGCCTCCTGAAATTCCGGGTATGACCCGTAAAGTTCCTTATGCATCTGCGAGATGCTCTCCGCTATCATCATACCATCATTCGTGCCCAAAACGCCATTGTCCAGGGCGCGTATCAACATGTCCTCAAGGTTTTCAAGCATACGCTTTTCCTTCTGCGCCGTCACCAGCCGTTCCTCGACCGTTGCCTTCCCCTGCTTCAGTTCCTTACGAAGCCGCAGAAGGCAGAAAGGCAACAGAACCATGAGCCTTTGCCGTTCCAGGCTTTCAAGGCTCTGCTCCTCCATTTTGAAAACCCTCACATTGTAGTCGAAAGATCCGCCGCCTTTGCTCGAAAGTCTGAACGTTATCCGCTCCGGCGTGGTTTTGGTGTTTTCGAAATAAACCACGCATGCGTCCGGAAGCTCTATCTCTATGAGTTCCCCGTTGCCAGATACCCGCTTTGCGCGGCGGGCGTGTCCAAAGCCGTATTCGAAAATCCGCAGGCCGATTGTTTCGTCGTGGCCCACCTGGAATTCGATGGCGAAGCCGTCGCCCGCCACGTTCAGCAGAATGTCTGCGCGGAAAAGGTCGAGGGTGTTTCCGCGCTTCGCCACGTCTTCGATTGCCGCAAAGTCCACCGGACTGTCGAGTGCGTACCGCCTGTCGAAAAGCGCGTTTACCAGCGACACGGTGTTGACTGGGCTTGTTTTCTGTAAGAGGTATTTGATGGTGAGATCGAATATGTGCCGGGTTTCCCGCTTCTGTTTTCGCCTCGGTTGCTTCATTGCTTTGCCTTCATCGTTCGAGTTGTGTTTTTATTATGCTGCATTTGTTGCCGTTTTTCAAGCATATTGCGCCACAGCGGTATTTTTCAAAAAAAAAACGGCAAGTTCATGTTAGGCGACATTACGCTATACTCAAGCGTGGGCCGTATGTTCTACGTCGTAAGTTAAACCAAGGAGAAGAACCATGAAAAAAATCGCCCTGATATTTGCACTTTTGGCTTTCGGTGCTTCGGTATTACATGCCCAGGTTGATGTCCAGACCAGATACGGGGATGGCCCAAGACTTGTGCTTTCTGGCGAATTCTTGGGGATCTACACCTTTGGCTTCGCCTCCGACGACCAGGTGCTGGGGTTGCCGACAGACCCGCTTGGTTCGCTGCAGGCCCCGCACGGCGTTTTCGACAACGAGACCAACGGAAGGAACGGCCACATGACAAGGATGGACTTCAGCATGATGCTGAGTCCCGTTTCTTGGGCAGATCTGTACGTGCAGTTCCGCGCTCGCTCGCGCGTGGGTAACCCCTACGTGCCGCTGATGCTAAGTGCCGACAGTGCGGACGATTTCAGCCTCTCCTTTGAGAGCGCATGGGGCCGGGTGAACCTTATCGATGGACTTGGCCTTGATATGCCTTTGGATGTCTTCGTCCAGGCGGGCTTGTTTCCCACCGCTCCGGCTTCGTTCCAAAGGGTTACCCGCTTTGGCACCGAGAACGTTATGAGTCGTCTGCGGCTGGCCAACGATCCTGCCCTTCAGCTTGAGGGCGTCTTTCGGGGGCTTGCGTTCGCCGAGGCGGTTTCGCTTACGGTCGCCAGTAGCCAGCGATTCAACGAGGCCATAACGCCGATTTTCGACGGCGATGGCGTCGGCGGCCTCCATGGCGAGGCTACCGCCGAGGAAATCTACGCTCTCCCGCTTCTCGTCGCCGCAAGGATACGCGGTATTGCTACGCCGGTCGGGGGCCTAAGTGCGGAGCTGGTCTATGCCCTCAATGCGGACGGTATATTTTCGGGTCACAACTTTGGCGCGAACGCCCGCTTCGATATTGTGCCGCCCGGCTTGGATGACCTGATTGTGCCGATTGGTCTTGCGGTGGGTCTTACGGAAAAAAACATGGATCCCATGGCTCGCGCCGCGCACGGACTTCCGGCTACCAGTCCCTCCAACTCGCTTTTCCTTGGTACCGGTATCAACAATGACCACCTCGAATCCTATTTGTCCACTGTCAGCTTCCGCCGCTCCCTGCGGCTTGGTTTGGGTGCCGGCGTGCGCTTTAGGCCCACCGATACGGTGTCCACCGAATTCAATCTTGGTTTCTCCTATTCCCAGATTGCCCACATCTACCGCGAGACCCTTACCCTGAATTCTGCGTCGGTGGATCTGCGGGTAACGTTCGATGATCGCTTCTTCCTGGGCGGCGGGATTTTCCTTGGAACGCTGGCGGATGCGACGTGGAGAAGTTTCACATGCGCGGACGGGACGAACCCGGAGGTCGGTTTCGAGCGGGTCTTTACCCTTTCCGAAAACATGGGTTTCGAGGCGCACTTCGGCATCAACATGGGGCAGTCCCGTTTCGTCATCGGTTACAACATGAACAGGGGTCTGTCGATGGGCAATGGGATAGAGGCCATGTCCGAGGCGCAGATTATCACCCTGCAGCCGGGAAGCAGCATTGGGGACAACCTTTTCCAGACTGGGGGCTTGTTCACCAAGCTCGTCATACGTTGGTAATGATTAGTATCGAGTGTATATGAGGAGGATAGGGTAATGATGGGGAAAAAACGATTTTCATGGGTCGGGGCGTTAGCCATCCCGTGTATTCTGGTTTTTGTTGCGTTGGTTTCCTGCGATATAGGAAACTGGGATGTTACGCGCTCTGCGGAATCGCAGCGCAATTTTGACGCTTTCGAGAGGATTAACTTTCTTACCGGCGAAATCCTGACCAGGGAAGGGGTGGGGACGGGGCAGTATGTCCCGGGACGTTTCGCCATGCAGGATGAGAGTGGCGCTTATCTTCAGCATCCCATCTTGGGCGGTAGGGTGCAAATAGGCGTGGGGGCATATCCGCTCGCCTTCGGGGTCAGCACGCAGTGGGACAGCGTGGGTATTACCGGCGGCGGCCAGCAGAGCCGAAGATTCACGGACGGTCGTTCGTGGAGGCGCTCCCTTCCGGGCGAGCCTCCCGCAAACCAACAGCAAGTTGGTGCCAATCCAGCCATCGACACGGATTCTAATTCGCTGTGGGATCCGGATGAATGGGGTTCGCCCCGCGTGGGCCCGATAGATCTGCCAGAAACGAGCGTGCATCGCGGGAATCCCTATTTCCTGTCCCCTTCGGGGCATTACAGGATTCCGCCTACGGTTCCGCCTGGATTTATCGAGGTGGCGGCGGTCAGCAACAACCGCGGCGGCAAGATCGCCGGTTCCGAGGATGGCATAGCTTTCTTGTTCCGAGAGGTGCCGCTGAGTCGGAACTTTGTAATGGAGGCTGACTTTCTGATTGTCCAGTACGGTAACATTCTGGCCGATGGCGCGCCGCGGCAACCTGGCAGCAACGGGCAGGAGGGTTTTGGCATAATGGTGCGCGACTTTGTTCCGCAGATTCCGCACGACACACGCTCCGGCACCACCATGGCGAATTTCGAGATCAACCACCGCTGGCGTCTAGCTCCCGATGAAGGCACCGGCAATCTTGTTGCCGGTATGCATGGCGATCAGCAGAATTTTTGGGCCGGCGGCCCGCTGCACGGATCGGACAGCAACATGTTCCTAGCCGGCGGTACCAAACGCGGCATGAACGTGAAGGAACGCACGGGTATCACCCGGGGCATATTTGAGCATGACGGAACCGGGAACCCTAGGGTGGCTGGTATACAGAACCCAATTAATGCCAACTTCCATTGGTGGCCCAGACCTTGGCCGGACTATAGCTGGTTCACGGAGAATGTTAATGGAGAGGATATCGCCACCTTTGCGGCGCGTCCGACTTTCCCTCGTTGGGGCAGCACCGTGCGCGTCAGGCTGGCAAGGACCAACGAGGGTTTCGAGTACACTATACAGAACCTCGATGACTACTTTGACAACATCGATATCGAAACGGGAAGGCTTTTGTCGCCCCCGCGTATGAGGAAGCCCGCGGTAAGCAGTGCGGTGCACGGCATAGTCCGCGACTGGGAAATCCTTAACATGGTCAACGACAGCCACTTCTATGTGGGTCTTTTCGCCGCCCGCGACGCGGTGGTCTGGGTGAGCAACATAACCTACATGGAGGTCGATGCCGATCTCATGCGCGCCGCGCAGCCCGTTCGTCCGGATCTTTTCGATCCCACTTTGGAAGTGCTTTCGCCGGCGATCTGGTCCGGCGTGAACACACTGCATTTTGCGTCCAACACCGCGGGCAGAATCGAGGTGCTTCAAAACGGCCGGCGCATTCCCGACAGGCTTATCACCAACGAATGGATCGATGCCAGGGAAAACGGCACCGGCGTGCCGATGACGCTGTTCACCGTCCCGATCCATGAACCAACCGATGGCGATAACGTGTTTAGCGTGTTGTTCCAGCCAGGGGCCTTGCCGCGCGAACATGCGGAACGCAATATGATGCACAGCTCCAATGCGCCGATCAGAAGGACTTTTACAATTACCCGCAGGAGTTTTCACAGTGGGGAGTATGGACGTGACCACAATGGTCAGGCAAGTATAATCTTCGCTGCCCCTACCGCCGGTGGGTGGAGCGAGAGCGGGGTCTATGGCAGTCCCTTGGGGGATGGAACCCGCGGAAGCCCGTTGGATCTTCAGACGGCCATTCATCACCTCCTGCCCGGTCAGCACATCGTGATGCTGAATGGTCGCTATGTGTTCGACAGGCAACTTGTCATTCCCAGGTTCAACGACGGGACGCAGGATGCGATGAAAGTCCTGCGAGCCGAGACCGTGAACAGGGTGTGGCTTGACTGGAACAAAAATGAGGAAATAGGGCCGATGCGTATGCCCGGAAGAAGTCCCATTGGCGCCGACGCCTTCCGCGTGTTTGGCTCTTTCTGGCATTTCGACGGCTTCCATGTAAGGGGCGGGCCAGACAAGGTAAAGGGGCTTACCGTTAGCGGCAGTAACAACCTGTTCACCAGACTTTCGATTTACAACCACGGCGACACCGGTTTCCAGATCAGCTTTCGCGATGCTGAGCCGACCAGGTTCTGGCCCAGCGACAACCGCGTCATGTGGGTAGAGTCGTTCCATAACCTTGACGCTGCGCAGACGGATGCCGATGGCTTTGGCGCAAAGCTGACGGTTGGCGAAAGAAACATGTTCTATTCCAGCATAGCCCACCACAACAACGACGACGGTTGGGATCTCTTTTCAAAAAGGGAATCCGGCCCTATCGGGGTGACGCTCGTGGATCGTTCGATCGCCTATAGGCAGGGCTGGATGATCAACCAGCACCGCACGGCGGCCGGCGGTATAGGCTTTAAAATGGGCGGCGAAAATATAGGCATTTTCCACAGGATAGAGCACAGCTTGGCATTTGGTAACACGACACCGATTGGCAGTAATTCCAACCCCAACCTGCTTGTTCGTAACTCGACCGCCATCGTGGGGGAGCGCGTCATCTCTGTCGTGGACGACAATGGCGGCGTGTCCTACGGGATCGACGGTGCCGGGCTGCCTGGGTTGATTGCCATAACGGGGCCAGCCCCCGTGGGCGGAATGGCCTTCAATTCGGTGGGCGTGCTTACCAGGGCTGGCTTCCTTGGTATGCTTACCAACCAAGCCAATCCCAACATTCCCATCAATCTTTTCGAAGACGCCCCTGACCGGCAGCCTCAAGGCTCGAACGTGCCCTATCTTGTCGGCGGCAGTATCGATAACAGGGCCGGTGATGCCGCCACGGACTGGCGGGCTTTCATGGTGCGCCGCCCCGCATCGTTCTGGGGCGAGGGATATGCCTTGGGTACCCAGGGCCGCCTGGTGAACACCACGGTTGGCCAGCCTGGTTCCGCGGCTGTGACAATGCCGGAGACATATCAGGGTAACGGCCCTGGCACTGGCTGGGATCAGTTCGCCGTGTTCTTCCCGCGGGACGACTACTTTGCGTACCCGATTCTTGAACTTCCGGACGGTCGCATACTTTACGAGGGACCTCAAGGCATGGGTGCTTACAGGTTGCACAGAGGGGAAAGGAAGACCGTCACCGACATTATTCCATGGGCTGTGCGCGATCCCAGTAGGCCGTGGAATGGGACAAACTGACGAAATGACGGAATGCCCCTCCAGCCACGCAGGGGGAGGGGCTGATTTTGCGAACCGAGGAGATACAAAATGAGAGCAAACAGTAAATTGAAAATGGTCGAGGTGCGCGTAAGGCTTTTTGCTTCGTTTGTCATGGTTGCGGCGTTTGCCATTGCGTTTGCGGGTTGCGATGGCTCCCTCCTTTTGCCGGGCGGCGGCGACGAGGGTGACGAGGACGGTCTTGTCGTGCCGATAACCAGGATGTACTTTGGCCGAAATCGCTTGGCAAGTACATTGGGCAGCGGCGATACGGTGGAGCTTGGGCCTTGGCTTTTGCCTGAGCTTGATGAGCCTCTCGGCAGGTTGCAGATATTCCCGCCGCATCACACGATGCCGCTTGAAGGTGAGGATCGCGTTATAGAGTGGATATCCAGCGATGAGGCGGTCGCGACGGTGGACGATGAGGGAACCGTGACGTTTCGTCTAGGGGCGATGAGGCCTGACGTGGACGGGATATTCGCGGAAGCGACGATCACGGCGCGGTTCAGGCATAACCGCTCTGTGTTTGCGGAAATGCCGGTTATAGTTATCCCCCATTTCCCTGCGGAGAGGGCCGTTAATTTCAGATGGGGGCAATGGGAGTCCCCGCCTTGGTGGGATGGGCAAGACCCCATTCCCCAGCAGGTAAACCTTACTAGCAATCCCACCGTGGTACGCCTAATGGACGAGATGGGTTTCCAGACGATAAACATAGAGGGCGACAGGGATCTTGGGGATGGCATAATCCTCCGCACTGGCACGGGGGCGTTGAATAACGAGGAAATGGCCCGGGGGACGGCTGGGCTGGGGCTGGACACGGATCGGGACGATCCAAATCCCTGGTTGCACTCGACCGCCTTTCTGATAGATCCGGAGGAGCCGTATATGAACAGTCCCCGGCCAACAGGGAGTCCTGTCTCTTGGGGTTCTCTGCATGCTGACACCAACCCGCTTAACCTGAATGATCCACAAGTGAGCAACCCTATTGTGAATACGTTTACACAACATCTGCGGACTGGGGGAAGCGGATGGCGGTTGTTCGAGGTGCTGGGTCTGCAAAGGCCGTTCGTGATAGAGGTGGTGTACACGACCAACGATGCCGGCAGTGGTCGCGCGGCGGGCATTCGCTTCGGGAATGATTTTTGGGTCGAGGGCCCGCTTGGTTTTGAGACCGCCAACAATCCTCCGTCTCCAAACCCGCAATTGCCTCCGTTAAGGGTCGTCAGGTTCGAGTACCGTGACTTTGTATACTCGTATGGCCTTGGCGGTGAGCGTTATTGGGTTCTGGCAAACGGTGCACGGATTCGGCAGGCTGGTTTCGTGGAAGACCCCTACAACCCGCGTGTCCCGCTGGAGGATTTCCAGCCTTCCGTCTACGTTGACGTATCGGCACCAGGCGGTCCGGGAGGCTTGCGTATCTATTCGTTTAGTGTTCGCCCGTTGCTGGATGCGGACGGAGACCTTGACTGGGGAGAAAGACCCCCAGAGGAAAACTAGGGAACCGCTGAATAAATCAGTGCTTCCCTAGACTTCTGCGGCAAGCGTCAAGATGCTTTTTTTCAAATTAGCTCTTGGCGCTTATGTGGATACCTCGCCAAGGATACGGGAAATCGGTGGAAAACTTAAAACCTTGACAAATATCCCTGCCATCACCTGACCTTCTTCTCCCCCCGCTTCCCCGAAGGCCGAACCTTAATCCCAACCGGAACGGACGAAAACCCAAGATCCTTGCGAATCCTGTTCCGCAGATATGAAATGTACGAATCACTGACCGCCTGCACCCGCGAGGTGAACAAGACAAAGTTCACCGGGTTGGCCGAAACCTGCACCGCGTACTTGACGTTAAACCTGGTGCGCGGTCCCGAGGGGGGGGGGGTCTCCTCAAGCCAGCGGCGGACGGCCTGGTTTAGCTTGCCAGTTTCCACCTGCGTGTTCAGTTGGTTGAACAGGGTAATTACCGTGGAAAGAAGTTTGTCAACGCCGGTGCCGTCTTTGGCGCTTAGCGGAAGTATCGGGGCGAATTCCATCTTGCCGAAGAAATAGCGAATCTTGTCGGCGGCCGCCTCGAACATGTTTTTCACCCCCGGCATGGTGTCCCACTTATTCAACGCCATGATAATCCCCCGGCCCTTCTCGTGGGCCAGGGCCGCGATTTTCTTGTCCTGGTCGGTCAGGCCCTCCTGCGCGTCTATCAGCAGGATCACCACGTCCGCCTCGGTAATCGTTTTGATAGCGCGGTTCACCGAATAGTATTCGATGTTCTCGGTTATCCTGGCCCTGCGGCGTATGCCCGCGGTGTCCAAAAGCACGAAGTCGCGGGATTTCCAGTGGAAGCTCCCCTCAACCACGTCCCGTGTCGTCCCGGGGATGTCGCTCACGATCGAGGCGTTCGACGAGGTCAGCCGGTTCGAAAGCGTGGACTTGCCGGTGTTGGGTTTTCCCAGCAGCGCAATACGGATCGGCCTGGTTTCCTCGACCGCTTCCTGCACCGCGGAAAAGTCAAGCCGGTTGATAATCTCTTCCGTAAGATCGCCCACGTTGTCGCCATGCTCCGCGGAAATCATGAAAACCTTTTCGAACCCGTAGGACATGAAGTTCCAGGAATCCGCCTCGCGCCTGCCCCCTTCGCATTTGTTCACTGCGACGATCAGGCATTGTCGGTAGGGACGCAACAGCTCAATGAACTCCTCGTCCTCGCTGGTTATCTCGCCCGCCTCCAAAAGCAGGATTATCAGGCTGGCTTTCTTGATTGTGTGCAACGTTTTTTCCAACACCAGATCGTCGATGGTGTCGGCGCTCGCCGCCTTTCTTGTCCCCCCCCCGGATCTGTCCAGTTTGAAGCCCCCGGTGTCGATAAGCCTGACCGGTTTGCCCTCGATAAAGCCGTCCATCTCGACTGGGTCGCGGGTGACCCCCGGGGTGGGGTCGGTGATCGCCCTGCGGCTACGGAGCAACCGGTTAAAGAGCGTGGACTTTCCCACGTTGGGGCGGCCCGCAAGAACCACCGTGGGAAGGTCGCGGTATTTTTTGTCGATATCGAATTCCATGTTTTCCTGCGCCGTCACTGGGCGCGCCGTTCCAGGCTTTCATGTCCGGGAAAGTTTTCCGACATCCAGGCGTTCACCGATGCGCGCACCTCGGCGACCGAATGCCCCCGCAGGGTTTCGGCGGCCAGCTTCCTGCACGATTCCAGATCGGTGCCGCGTATGATTTCCTTGATCTTGGGAATGGAAGGGGCGTTCATGCTGAACTCGTCCAGGCCCAGCCCAAGCAGAATCGCCGTCGCCAAAGGATCTCCGGCGAGTTCCCCGCACACGCAGGCTTTGATTCCCCTTTCGTGGGCGGCGTCGATTGTCCGTTTGATAAGCCGCAACACTGCGGGGTGGTGCGAGTCGCTCAGGTAATGCACCTTCTCGTTTCCACGATCCGCGGCCAGGCTGTACTGGATAAGATCGTTTGTTCCCACCGAGAAAAAATCGGATTTCTCGGCGAGGATGTCCGCGCTTATCGCCGCCGCCGGAACCTCGATCATTATCCCCACCTCGATGTTCTCGGCAAATGGCTGGTTTCGTTTTTTGCATTCGGCGCGGGCCTCGTCGAGCAGTGCGCGGGCCTGTTCGACTTCCTCGACGCAGCATATCAGCGGGAACATTATCTTCAGATTGCCGTGGACGCTCGCCCTTAGCATCGCCCTAAGCTGCGTCTTGAACAGTTCCGGGTTGGCGAGGGAAAGGCGTATCGCCCGACAGCCGAGCAGGGGGTTTTTTTCGTCCAATGCCTGCAACCCAGCGAAATTGTCGTTGGCGATTTTGTCGCCGCCCACGTCCATGGTTCTAATCGTGACGGGTTTTTCCCCCATCGCCTTGAGAGCGCGGGCATAGGCCTCGTACTGGGTCTCTTCCCCGGCCGTTTTGCCCGGCTCGATGAAAAGAAACTCCGAGCGGTACAGGCCGATTCCTTGTGCCCCGTGCTGGAACAGAGTCTCGGCCTCCTCCGGGAACCCGATGTTTGCCAGAAGCGCCACCCTGTGGCCGTCGCGCGTCTGTGCGGGGAGTTCCTTCAGCGCGGAAAACCGGTCGGCTCGTTTGCCCTCCAGCTTTTTCTCGCTTTCCTGCCGTTCCAGCGTTTCCCTGTCAGGATTGACGATCACGACCCCGGATTTTCCGTTCAGCACAAGCGTTTCGCCGTTTCGTAGTTCCGCGGAAATGCCGGAAAGCCCCAGCACGGCGGGAATGCCGAAGGCGCGGGCCAGAATCGCCGTGTGGCTGGTCTTTCCCCCTTCTTCCAGTGCGATGCCCCTTACCCGGGACTTGTCCAGAACCAGCGTGTCCGAAGGCATAAGGTCGCGGGCCACCAGAATGGTACCCTCGTCCAGGTTGGCAAGGGAGGAAGACCCGTGCGCCACGCAGAGCAGGCAGTCGATGACCCTGCGGGCCACGTCGGCAATGTCCGCGGCCCGCTCGCGGAAGGATTGATCGGGCACCTGCATGAGTTTTTGGCACAGTTCCCGGGACATGTCCTGAACGACCCATTCCACGTTGCGCAGGCTCTGCTTGAGCTTGGCCCTGATTTCCTCGATGAATTCGGCGTCCTCCAACATGAAAAGGTGGGCTTGGAATATGTCGGCCTGCTCCTTGCACCGCGGGCCGGACGTCTTTCCCGCGGCGTCTTCCAGGAGGGCTTTTATCTCGTCCGCGGCCTTGGCGATGGCTTTTTGCAGACGTTCCCATTCCGCGGGAACTTCCCCCTCGGAAATGGCGTAAGTCGGGATTTCGGGTGAAACGTTTTCAGCGTACACGAAAGCTTTGCCTACCGCGATGCCCTCGGACACAGGAATGCCAGTAAAGGTTTTCATGCTGTTCTGTGGATAAGGATACTCGTTTTTGGGCAGTCTGAAAAGCCCTGCATCAAACAGGAAACGCGGCTTTATAGACCTCTTGCCGGGCCCTGACCGCAGCCGCGGATAGAAAAAACGCGTTTTTTGCGAAATTTCGGAAAAAAAGTCCCCGGGGAATAAAATGAAACGGTTTTATCGGAACTTCGCGACTCTCTGCGTTCTGCTTTTGTCGGCATTCGGCTGCAGGGATACGGGAACGCTCCCGCCCCATCCCGCCCAGGAGGTGCTGGAGCTTCTCTCGCTGGAAGTGGTCTCGCAGACGAAACTCGACTTCGAATTCTCGGCGCCCGTCCGGGTGCTGTCCCGGACCTTCGACCCAAGGCTGGAAATCGCCGGAGGGAGGTGTTGCGACCCTGGCGGATGCGGTCATGACCTCCAGCGTTGGAACGGCGGTGACGCGTAGCATCTCCAGGGACGAAACCGTGGACAACACCAACACTGCGGCGGATTGGTACGTTACCGCGAACAACGGTGCGACGCCGGGGATGCCGAACAATCCAAGACGGCTGGAAGGATAACAGGAACGGAAATCGACCGTTGGATTAGTGAAATGGGGATCCCGCCTTGGCAAGATTCCCCGTTTGATTATATCATGCTGCTAAATACTTGTGGGTCAAGTCCAGCCCTTGGGGAGGAGGTTTTTATTTGCTCGTCATGCCAAACCTTTTCCGCAGTACATTTATCTGCCGCCTGACTTCCTTGGGCGCCGGCCCCCCCGGAAGATTGCGGGCGCGCACGCAGGCCGCCGGTTTGAGCGCGGCATAAACGTCATCGTCAAAAAGTTTCGAACGGGACCGCAACTGTGCGAGATCGCGACTGGCGATGTGCGTCTGCCCGGCCTCCACGCAATCGCGAACCACGAGTGCGACCGTCTCGTGCGCCTTGCGGAACGGCAGCCCCTTGCGAACAAGGTAGTCCGCCGCGTCCGTCGCCTCCATAAAACCACCCGTGCATGCGGCTTTCATTTTCTTGACGTTGAATTCCGCGGTGCCAATCATGCCGGCAAACATCCGCAGGCAGGAACGCAGGGTGTCCAGACTGTCGAACAGGCTTTCTTTGTCCTCCTGCAGATCCTTGTCGTAGGCGTATGGCAGCCCCTTGAGCAGTGTTAGCAGCGTTACAAGGTTTCCCGTGGTGCGCCCGGCCTTGCCGCGAATAAGCTCCGCAAAGTCGGGGTTTTTTTTCTGCGGCATGATCGACGAACCGGTGCTCCACGCCTCGGCCAGATCGATGAAGCCGAACTCCTCGCTTGCCCAGAGCATGGTGTCCTCGCAGAAGCGCGAAAGGTGGATCATCGCGACGGCGCAGGCGGACGAAAGCTCCAGCGCAAAGTCCCTGTCCGCGACGGAGTCCATGGAGTTGAGGCTGGGGCGGGCGAAACCCAGGGTCTGGGCGACGGCTTTCCTGTCGAGCGGCAGGGACGAACCGGCCAGTGCGCCGGAACCTAGGGGGCACTCGTCCATGCGGGCGAGCGCATCATGGAAGCGCGACCAGTCCCTTTCCAGCGCACACGCCCATGCGACAAGGTGGTGCCCCAGCGTTACCGGTTGCGCCCTTTGCAGGTGGGTGTAACCCGGCATTATACTCGCGGCGTGTTTTTCCGCCTGGTCAAGAAGCGCGCGCGCAACCCCGGCAATCTCGCCCCGCAGTTCCGGCACGATGCGCTTTAGGTACAGGCGGAAGTCCGTGGCGACCTGGTCGTTGCGGCTGCGCCCGGCGTGAACCATGCGTCCGGCGTCGCCAAGCCTTTCGGTAAGGACACCCTCGACAAAGGAATGAATGTCCTCCGCGGAATCGTCCGCCGCAAGTTTTCCCGATTCCATCTCCTGTGCAATCTTGGCAAGTTCCCTGTCGATTTTAGCGGCAATGTTTGCCGGTATGATTCCCTGTGCGCCAAGCATTGCGACATGCGCGCGGCTTCCGGTGATGTCGTCGGGCGCAAGACGGCTGTCCACCCCAATCGATGCTTGGAACGCGAAAGCCTCCGCGTCCGGTTTTTGCGAAAGCCTAGCCGCCCAGAGCGCGTTTTCCGCAGTGGCGTTTTTTCTGTTTTTCATGCTGTGGCCCATGCTTGGATTGTAGCGTTTTTGTTGCCCTTAGGGAACCGCTGATTAAAGCGGAATTCAGCGGTTCCCCTGCATCTGCATGGCGCAGATGCGGTTAAGTAGCACTGATTCCGGCATCGTAGATGCCGCATCCCGATTGGATTTAATCAGTGCTTCCTTAGCGAGGCCGTGTCAAATCTAGCCTCAAATTTTCAGGTGGTCTTTGCCCATTTATGTAGACGAAAAGATAAGCGAGTATTACAACAGCAAGGAGAGGAAAAGATGAAGAAGCAAGGGACAGAGCGCCGCGTGTACACCGGCGAATTCAAGGCCGAGGCGGTGGCGCTGGCCGAAAGACGCGACAAGCCCGTAAGCCAAGTCGCCGTGGATCTTGGCGTCAACGAGAGCATGCTGCGGCGATGGA
>Ga0209755_10002708_pt1 | contig 23801 bp, 26 predicted proteins | sample TergutCo191P1_FD_187301 | JGI IMG/M metagenome (GOLD analysis project Ga0209755, IMG submission 187301) | Cornitermes sp. P1 segment gut microbial communities from Petit-Saut dam, French Guiana - Co191P1 (SPAdes) (version 2) | ecosystem: Host-associated > Arthropoda: Insects > Digestive system... | reverse complement strand
ATCTTCGCGCTTGATACGGGCAAGTGTCCGGCATAAATCATGTTGCCGTTCAATGCTCCGCCTTGGACATAGTATGCGGTGATTGTGAAGCCTGATTTGAATACACGAGAGAAGATGTCGCCGAAGTTTTGGATTTTTTCGTTGCCAAGCATGAAGTGGCTGAAACGATAGCCGTCGCGTTCGTTGTAACCGTAGCCTACATCGTAAAGGCGGAAGTTAACTTGTTGACCTTTTGTGAATTCGCCTTGGAAAGTAGGAATAGGTCCTTGTGTGTTGTTTGACACAAGTTTGCTGTGCACGGTGTATGTAAGCGCAGTTCCGCCGCCGATTGGGTTTTCGCCCTCGGTGTTGCCTTTGACTCCGCCTTTTGGATTAATGATAAGCATTGCGGCAATCACACCGAATACCACAAAGATACCAATTACCAATCCGATTATAATTCTCTTTAACATAGTTCTCTCCCCCCTTTTTTTTGTTTTGTTTTTGTTCTTGGATAGTATGTTAAAATTTCTACGCGTACTATAACACATATGAATAGAAATGTCAATACCTACACACAATATTTTTGGAGGTAATTATGTTTGGCAAAAAAACAAAAGCCTGTAAAGCAACAAGCAAGACATCGGCTTGCAAGTAATTAACACAGGTATCCTTCAAAAAAACGACTTGGCATGACCCAGGTCGTTTTTTGTTGGAGCGGGCAATGAGGTTCGAACTCACGACCTTCTCCTTGGCAAGGAGACGCACTACCACTGTGCTATGCCCGCGTAATAGATGTCATTATATACCAAAGGGTTTTTGTTTGTCAACTTTTAAAAAATTTTTGTTTGGCGTGCCACTGTCCGCCGTTGGCGGGTTCGCTTCGCGAACGGGTGGCACGCTGTGGCTAACGACCCGACCCGGTTAATTCAACAATACCCAACCCGTTCCGGATTGGGGTGGGTTCGCGACCGTGTATGTGTTGAGATTACTTAACGTGATGTGAAGCGAGGGGCGCACGCCGCCCGCACCGTCGACACCACCACTGCCCGCATAGCCGTAGCCGTCCACATAGCCCGCGAGGTCGGAACGGTCAGTACGACCGGAACGAAGCCACGCGAAACCCGAGAAGCCACTTCCCGACCATTGCCAGCCACGGTCAAATCCGTTCATTTCCCAAAGTCCGGTGCGGTTTGTATTATTTAAATTGCCGGAAGAAATCCAAGAGCCTTGCGGTCCGCCCGGCAATGCGGTGGTTTCATAATGCGATGGCAACCAAATTTTTTCGTTGGTTGGCGATGGATGCGTGTAAACGTCGCCCCACCAATCGGCAGAATTCGCAATCCCATTTTGCCAAGATTGTCCGCCGAGTGCGATGTAATCGTTGGCATGTGGGAAGCGGTTTAAGATTGAATTGAAGTCGTTGGTAAGATTTGTGCGAACCAACGAGTTTGCGTAAACATTACCGTCGGTATACGATTGATTGAAACGCGAATTTCGATATGGTTCCGCCATGTAAAGTGTTAAGATTCCGTCGCGTTCATAGACAACGCGCCACCAACGTGCGCCGCCACCAACAAAGTTTGCGCCGGTATTTGTAATTGAATTTGTAAAGGCATTAAGCGGTGTTGTTTCGGTTCCGTTGACTTGACCGATGTCACCGAGTGTATCAAACAAGCGCACATATAACGCGCCGTTGACCTGTGCGACACCGTTTGATGCAAAGTCCGAAAAGTTTTTTGCGGTTCGTGCGCCGTTTGTTCCTTTTGCGGTATTGTTGACCGCGTCGATTAATGCCTGTGCAACCGTTCGATTGACGCCGGTTGTTGTAAATAATGCGCTGTCGTGTACGCGACGCGCGTAATGATTTGCCGTGTGATAATTTTCCGCCGAAGCGCGCAACGCCGTTCCACCAATTGTCGCGGTGATAATCATTACAAGTCCCGCAAGTAACGAAAATCCGCCAACCCAAAATAATGCCAACTTCTTCTTTCGATTAAAAACCAATGTGCAATACTCCTAGGGGTGCAATACTCCTAGGGGTGCAATACTCCTAGGGGTGCAATACTCCCTTGTGTTAGTATACCTTGTTCGCAAAATTTTATCAAACGATTTGCATCACATTTCTCCATTAATTTCGTCGTAAATTTCTTGCAAGGTTTTTTTGCGGTTTATCTTCACGTTAAGTTTTTGTTTAATCCGTTTGGACTTGCCGCGGCTGTTGGAATATTTGAAATAGCCCATGTAACTTGCCACCGTGCTTTGCATGTTTTCACTCTCCATAAATTCATGGTGCGCGTTGATTTTTCGAACCGCCTTTTTGAAACGCTTTATCGTTCGCGGGACAATACGGTTGATAATCTTGCCGTTTTCTTTTATGTAAAGCCTGTGTCCCAAAAACTTTACCCCGTTTTTAAGTGGGTGGATTTGGGTCTTTGCATTGGTCAAAACTTTAAGCTCCCGCCAAAGCATTTCGTTTATTTGCACCAAGGTCTTTTGTAAAAACTCCTTGTCGGGGTGTATCATCACAAAGTCGTCCATATATCGTATGTAATGTTTTATCCTTAACTTTTCTTTGCAAAACCTGTCAATCGGATCAAGGTAATATGTGCCGATTATTTGGCTTGTTTGGTTCCCTATCGGCACGCCCCTTTTGATTAAAACCTCCCGCCAACCCACGCCTTTTATGAATTTCTTTTCATGCGTCGGGATTTTGTTGTCGGTCAAAAACTTTTGGTCGGATTGGTAACTGTCGATTATCATGTCAAACAAAGCCCGCACGTCTTTGTCTCCAATTTGCGACGAGATTTGTTTCTTTATAACCTCGTGGCTTAAACTTGGAAAAAACTTCTTTATATCGCATTTTAAAACATAACCGTCCGCCCCGTGTTTGTGATAATGTTGCTTTAAAAATTCGCGCATCCGACTTATCGCAAAAAATTGCCCCCGCCCTTTCACACAGGCGCAGTTGTCGTAAATTATTCTTTTGCGGAAATACGGCTCTAAAACATTATCACAAAGCACATGTTGGACTATGCGGTCACGATACGAAATCGCTTCGATTTTTCGGGGCTTTGGGTCATGAACCATGAAACTGTAATAATTTTTAAGTGTGTAAGTCTTTTCGGCAAGTTCTTCTTGCAATCTTGCAAGTTGACCCAACGTGTCAATCTCGAACCTTACGACACAGTCTTTGTTGCGTTTTGAAAGCCTTGCCCGTTCGTGGGCATTTTGCAAAACCGCAAAGTCACAAAAAATATCGTATGTTATGTCTGTCATAATAAGTTTGCGGAGAGAAACGGCTCGGATTCAAATATTTCTCTCCCATTGGCATAGGTTTTTTACCCACCACGACAAATTTCGTTGCCGTTTTCAAAGCCAATTATTATTTACCCTTGCGGGCAGGAGGTCTTCCCCTTCACATAAACATCAGGTTGTCTTTGCACAATCCACAGTGTATCCCCCGTTATGATAACGGGTTATGTAAAGCGAGGGGCGCACGCCGTTCGCATTGTCGACATTATCATTGCCCGCATTGCCGTTGTTGTTCACATTGCCCGCGTTGTTGGAATTGTCAGTATGACCGGAACGAAGCCACGCGATATTCGAGAAGCCACCAGCAACGCTTGTTGGACGACCCCCAAAGTAAGCCTAGGACGAATCCGAGCCACGTATCCACGCCCATAATTTCTTTCTTGTTTCAAGAATCAGTTTCCCAATGTGTTGTACCTGTTGATTTGTAAAGACTTGATTGGTTTGCCCAATGTTTACAAGCCAACTTGCATATTTAAGCAATGTGTCTACTTCATGTTGCATTGCTTCTTTTTCTTTTTTGTCGGACATGTCGTTTGTTTTGTACAACAATTTCACAAGGTCAAGACACGTGTTTAAAACTTTATCAATAATATTCCACCTGTATTGTTTCGGGGCGCTTTTTGTAATCGCAAAAATGTATTCCGCAAGTTTCTTCGCACTTGTTATGGCACCCAATTCTTGTTGCACCTCGGGTTTAGAAAAATAATTATCGACCGTTTTGCCTTTTGCGTTTAATTCCTGTAAAACTTGCGCCGAGAATTCCATGTACCTGTTTTCACCCGCGTTGCATTCTTGTTGAACCCCGTCCCCGCTTTTGAAAACTATGTACGATACGTTGATATCTTTAAGGTTTTCAAATATCTTTTCGCTTTTAATCGGGATACCTGCTTTGGGTCTTTTCCCAATCGGTATGATTTTGTATCCAAACAATTTGTTGATTATTAATGCGTCTATGTCGTAAAAAGTATAAAAGGTTCCCTCTTTATGAAAAAGTATGGAGTTGGGATAAATCCCTCTTAAATCCTTCTTTTCGATAATTGAAATTATATCACAAAGCGTTTATTTGTGTCAATTACGAGACCAAAATCCAACCGACACCACTTTCGGGGGGCAAGATAATCGTGTGTTGCAAAACCGTCATAAGGTGCGCGAACGACAGCCAATTGGAGTTTGCTTTGTAATACGCAAGCGCGGCGGCGTCCACGACCCCAATATTTTGGATATTGTTGGAATATGCAAAAACAAGCGATGCGTCCACGGCAAGGTTTGTATTGTTGCCAAGCAAAACAACGTGCGTAAGTTTTAAATTGACTGCAAATGCACCATTCCCAATATGTGTTACGTTGGCTGGGATTTCAATTCTTTCAAGGAGTTCGCAGTAATTAAAGGCGCTTGCCCCTATGGTTTCAAGCGTTGTTGGCAACTTTATGTTACGCAAGGCTCTGCAATAAGAAAATGTATAATCGGGGATGTACGTTGTACCGTTTTTAAATTCCACATCGGTAAGTTGATAACATTCGGAAAACGCATTTGGACCGAAACTTTGTACACTTGGGATTACAACCGATTTAAGGCTTGTATAACTAAAAGCGTATGCACCGATATAGGTTAAACTGTTGGGAAGTTCGATGCTTTCAATGGCGCCTTGCACTCGCCCCGCTGAACCAGCAAAAGCATAATCACCAATGTGGGTAATGCCTTCGGGAATTGTTGCGTGTTCTAAACCTGCCCAAAAAGGAACACCCGGGAAACCCTGATTGGCGCCAAACGCATTATCCCCAATGTGTGTAACGGGTAGACTTGTCACCGGGCTGACTTGGATGGAAGTTGGAATGTTTACAACAGTTGGGTTGTCGGCTTTGTTGGAAACCCCCGTAATCGTAATGTATTGGTTTGGCGCGGTGCCGTTTATCGTCCATGTCAAGGTTGCCTGCACCCCATTCGGTTCAGCGGGCAAATCACCGGCACGTGTCGGCGCGCCACCAATTGTAGCAGTCAAAATCAAAACCAATCCCGCCAAAAGCGAGAAACCTCCAACCCAAAATAACCCTAACTTCTTCTTTTGATAAAACAAATGTGCACCCTCTTATAGGTGCACCCTCTTATTTTTAGTATACCACAAGTGCGATTTTTTATCAAACGATTTTTGTTACTTTTCTATGCGTTGTAGGTCAATACCTTTCTCACCGATTTTGATAATTTTGGCTTCCACGATGTCGCCAATTTTGACGATGTCTTCGACCTTTTCGACACGGTTTTTCGAGAGTTTGGAAATGTGAATTAATCCGCTTTTTGAACCAAATTCGACAATCGCACCGATTGGAAGGATTTTGCAAACCTTACCCGTGATGGTTGCACCGACTTCGGGCTCGAAGCAAATGCCGTCGATGATTGCTTTGGCGCGGTCAATCATGGCTTGGTCTGTACCGCCTACGCGCACAGTCCCGTCATCTTCGATGTCGATTTTGACGCCGGTTTCGTCGATGATTTTGTTGATGACTTTACCGCCCGTGCCGATGACTTCACGAATCTTGTCGGGGTGAATTTTAAATGTGATGATTTTAGGCGCATACTTTGAAAGTTGTGCGGCGGGTTTTTTGATGCTTTCTTCCATTTTTTTAAGGATGTGCATGCGACCGTCTTGGGCTTGGTTAAGCGCGGTTTTGATAATTGCTTCGTCGATGCCCGCGATTTTCATGTCCATTTGAATTGCGGTAATGCCTTTTGCCGTACCCGCGACTTTAAAGTCCATATCGCCAAGGAAGTCTTCCACGCCTTGGATGTCGGAAAGAACGGCGACTTTGCCGGTTTCTTTGTCCTTGATAAGACCCATAGCGATGCCTGCGACTGCGGATTTAATTGGCACGCCTGCGCACATCAATGACATGGAACTGCCGCAAACCGAAGCCATGGAACTTGAACCGTTACTTGAAAGAACTTCGGAAACAGTGCGGATTGCATATGGGAATTCTTCTTCGCTTGGCAAAACAGGCAACAACGCGCGTTCAGCAAGTGCACCGTGACCGATTTCGCGACGGCTTGTTGCGCGCATATTACGCGCTTCGCCGGTTGCGTAAGGTGGCATGTTGTAATGGTGCATATAGCGTTTGTATTCCTCTTCCGTGATGTCGTCGATTTTTTGTGCGTCGCCAATCATGCCAAGTGTACAGATGTTCAAAACTTGGGTGTTGCCGCGAGTAAATACCGCCGAACCATGCACGCGTGGCAAGATGCCAACGTTTGTCCAAATTGGGCGAATGTCTTTGGTGTGGCGTCCGTCTGGGCGTGTGCCCGATACCAAGATTTTTTCGCGCACGATTTCTTTTTTGATGTTGTACAAGATTGCGTTGATGTCGCCTTTCTTTTCGTCGTAAATTTCCGCGAATTGGTCGGCGACCATTGCGTCGACTTTGTCTTCGGCGGCGCGACGTTTTTCCAATACGGTTTCTGTCAAAGCCTTTTCAATGAAAGACGTTGCGTAACTGCGCACACGTTGGTCCAATGTTTCGTCGATTTTGTGCGGAGTGATTTCCATTTTGGGCTTGCCGACTTTTTTAACGATAGTGTTAATAAATTCGACTTGCGCTTTGATTTCTTTGTGTCCGAACATAATCGCGGCAAGCATGTCGGTTTCGTTGACTTGGTTTGCGCCGGCTTCAACCATCAAGATTGCGTCGGTGGTACCCGAAACCGCGACGTGCATGTCGGATTTTGCGATTTGCTCTGCGTTGGGATTGATGACGAATTTGCCGTCTACCCTGCCCACGACAACCGAACCCGTAGGTCCGTTGAATGGAATTTCGCTTATTGACAAAGCGATTGAACTTGCCAACATACCAAAAGGCGCGGGGTCGACATCGGGGTCAATTGACAATGTAGTGACCACAAGAGCCACGTCATTGAAAATGCCTTTTGGGAAAAGTGGGCGCAAGGGACGGTCGATAAGACGGCTTGTAAGAACCGCTTTGTCACCCGCGCGACCTTCGCGTTTACGAAAGCCCCCAGGGATTTTGCCCACGGCATACATTTTTTCTTCAAAGTCTACGCTTAATGGGAAATAGTCCAAGCCTTCGCGTGGTTTATCCGCAATTGTCGCGTTTGCCATAACGACGGTTTCGCCGCAAGTAACGGTGCAAGAGCCGTGCGCCAATCCACACAATGCCCCAACTTCAACGATAACTTTTTGGTCTCCAATCGTTGTCTCAAATTTTTTGTAATTTTCCATTTTATCTTATCCCCAACTTCTTTTTCAATTCGCGGTATTCTTCGATATTGGTCTTTTCCAAGTAACGAAGCAAACGCTTGCGTTGACCAACCATTTGCAACAAACCACGACGGCTGTGCTTATCTTGCTTGTTGGTTTTAAGATGTTCGGTCAAGTTGTTGATGCGCTCGGTCAACAATGCGATTTGCACTGCGGCGCTCCCCGTGTCGTTCGGGGCTTTTTGATTATCCTTAATCACTTTTGCTTTATCCATAACAGAAAGCCTAACATGTGCCTTTAAAAAAAGCAAGTGGTTTTTCCACTTGCCTTTCTTTTACTTTTTGCTGACCGCGTCCCGGATTGCTTCTATTAATTTGATAATAGGTCCAATCGCCATTAAGACCGCCCTGCAAATTGCCCTTACACATACTGCCATTATCCCGTTGTCAACCTCCTTGTGTTTAATGTCGCGATAAGTTCCGCACGCTTTGCAACCGTCATATTCAACAAGAACACGGCATTTGTGTTGACGTATTCCCACGCAAGCTGTGGTGGGTAATTAATACACCAAGCCAAATAAGCATCGTAAACTTCGTTGTCGATAAGTGTTTGCGCATTGTACGGCACGGTAAGTTTCATCTTGGACACCGTAACAAAGTCACGTAATGACCTTGATTTGGAAATCGATTTTTCGCGTTCGACTTGCAGTGCAAGTTTGCTGTTGTCCGCCAAAATCTTTTTCACAAGTTTGTCCTCGATATTGTCCAAACGTTGGTCCGATTCGGCTTTGCGCGCGTAAGCCCGGTCAAGTTGTTCCAAAACGATTGTGCTGTCCATAAGTCCGCGCGCCGTCGCGTTGTCCTCGATGTTTTTGACGCGTGCGTTGTACGTGTCCAAAATCCGGTTACGACGGTCGGCGACCTCGGTTTCCGCCAAGGCTTGGGCGTCCTGCAACGTAAGCCGCGGAAACGTATCCAACCAAACACTTTCCGTAGCATTGTTTCGATACTTGCGGACGATGTTCATATAGATGTCGTTAAGTTGACGCGCTTGGTCCAGAGACAAGAATTGATGAGTTCCCTCTTGTGACATTTCGTTTCCTCCTTTTTAGGATGTAATCCACCTGTTTAAGATTCATGACGCGACGTGTAAAGCGTGACTTTACCGTCAAGCGAAACCGCGATAAATCCAACGCGGTTTGGAAAGTTTCCAATCCAAATTCGCGTATGATTAGCAATTTCTTTCCATATGGTCGAACCGCAAGCACCTTTCCCAAACTTTCGCTTGATTTAAAAGTGTACTCGCGCCCGTCCGCCATGGTTACCTTGATTGTCTGTCCGTCTTGCATTACTTCCGTTCTCATTTCATCACCCTTGCGCTTCCCGTTCGGGTGCACGCAAATAACAGGTCTTCGAATTTTTCGTTGTACCGTTTTTCTTCGTCGGTCAAGCCACTTATCGAGGCGTACTCCGCCAATATCCCGTACAACAAAGCGCTTTCGGTCAATCGACCCGCGACCGTCGTTATGACGTTGTTGCCGCTTGTGAACTTTGGTATATAGGCGTATTGCACGGTAACCATACCGTTTGGCACCGACAAAGAATTAATGTACAAATCGTAGTTGACATTACAAGACTTGACCTTCAAGAAAGTTTTTTTGAATTTTGACAAGTCTATTCTCCCGTCGGTCACGTCAAAGGTTTGGGTCGCGACACAATCTTCGTAATTGCACGCGACATTTGACACGACAAGATTTGCACATCGAAACAGTATCGAAAAGTTAGGGCTTTTTTGTGGCGCATCAATCCCCAACATATTGGCTGCGTCTTGGATAAGATTTTTAAGTTTCATGTTTAAAACTCCTTTACGTAATCTTTTGTGAAGTTTACTTCGTGACCCGCCCGCATCGCATAAGTCAATTTGTCTTCAAGGTCCCGTCGAAGCCCGTTCATTTTCTTTTGTGCACTTGTTTGAATATCATTGTTGTGTTTTGTGATTTCGGCCTCAATCTGTGCATCATTTTGTTTGCGGGTTCGGCGCGCATGTTCCAAAGTTCTTGCGTCAAGACGGTCATATGGCACAACGAATTCCAATTGCTTGGTGTGCACTTCGAATCTCGCCGCTTTGTCGTTGTAAAAAACGCGATAGTCCTTGTTGATGTGTTTTAACCGCTTGGCTATACAAAACAGGTCACGAGTAACTTCCTTCATCGACCGGCTCCTTAAACTGAACGTCGTGCAGAGTAACCGGTAACCTTGCCTTGGATAAACGGTTTATCGCAGACCAAGTCGGCGTATTTTACAAGCGTTGCGCTGTAACCCGCTTTGCCGTCGATTTGTTTCAAGATACCGCCGTCGTCGCCGGTGATCCATGTCCAATCGCAAAGTTGATGCATAGCCCAACTGTCGCTGTTCATTGCGTACATTGTACCACCCTTGCATTTGATGTCGCTGTACACAGGGATACCGTTGAAACTGAAACCTTTAAAGCCGCCTTCCAATACGGTTACGTCAATATTCGTACGGATGTTTTTCAAGTTTTCGAATACTGCTTTGCGTACTGTTGGATGCGTCAACAAGATGTCCGCAGGCATGCCTTGGCAATGCTCTTCATATGCGTCGAAGAATTCCATGATTTTGTCTTCGTTCAACACAGGAATCAACGAAACATTTGCAACCGTTGGAGCAATTACCACGCAAGGTGCAATCGCCGAGTGTGTCGCTTTTGGCAAGTTGTAGATTGCGTCTTGGCGGAAGATACTGTCGATACCGTTAAGTTCGGTATCTTCGGTGGATACTTCGTACAAGTAGAATCTGTCTTGCGCACGTTGTGTAAGGGTGCCTGTGTGACCAAAGTTTCTTCCGGATGCGTCAACCGTAGATACGGTCAAGGTCCCAAGGTATTCGTTGTCCGCGGTGTAAACTTCTACGACATCGCCAATTTTGAAGATGTGTGCGAAGCGTGCGGGAACGTTGATCAGGCGTGGGTCATTTGCCACGGCGTCTGCGTAACAAATTAATTTCTTGCCGTTGCCGTAAAGCATTCCGTTAAGGTTTGCTTGTGCGGTGCCGATAAGGTTTTGCATTTCGCTTGCAAGTAATTCCGAGAATACACTCGCGTTGTTGCTTGCCGCGCGAATTGCCTTGTCGGAAATTTGGAAAGTTCCGTACAAGTTTTTAAGTGGGCTTACGATTTCCGCGACCTTGCCGTTTGCGTTCATTGGCAATGCGCCGCCTTCGGTACCACTTGCCACGCTTCCTTCGTTACCGTAACGAATTGTCGCGCGGGCTTCCTTTCCATTAACGGCTTTTGCATTGTTTTGAACCATTGTAAGGAAAGGGTTTGTTTTTGTGTTGATGTCGTTGATAATTCCGTCAAGATAGATAGATTTCAACGCACTTTCAGCATTTTGAATTGTTATCATTTTTTAAATCTCCTTTGTTTTAAAATAATTTTCCGCAACTTTTGTAAGGTCACGGATTGACTTTGTTTCGGGTTTCACACCGTATGCAAGGTCGTTTGTGCCCGCAATCACCGTAGGTGCGTTGGGGCGTGTCGCTACCGAAGTCAAATATTCTTTGATTATTTCGTCACGATTAATTTCTGTCTTTGGTTCAACATTGGGTATTTCAATTTTCGCCGCACCGGCTTGACCCTGTTGCAATTCCGCCAACAGTTGGCTTTTTCGCGTGAATTCTGCTTGCAAACTTTCGTACGCTTTTTCCAAGTCAGACACAGACGCAAACTTGCCTAAAAATTTGGGGCCCTCCGTCAAGGGTTCTCCCAAAACTTCATTTAATATTTCTTCACTCATTCTCGCTTATTTCAACCTCATCGCTTGTGATGTCGTTGCTTGAAAATGTGAAGATTTCAACGACCTTTCCGCTTGCCAATCTTTCCAAGCGGGCACTTGACGCATAGGTTTTGTAAAGTTGCAACAATTTGCTTGCGACCAATACGCGTGAGTTTTGTGCAGATTCGATGCTTCGTTTGATGCGAAGCCTGTCTTGCGTGACCATGATTTCAAGCGCAACACCCGACACATTGGAAAAATCTCCGCGAGAAATGTCCGACCCGCCCGTGATTATCGCAAGTTCGCCAAGCAAGCGTTCTTCTTCGACTTCCAAACTTGCAGGCACTTCGCCACCGTCAAGAAACCTTGGCGCTTCCGAACCTTTTTTGTACATTACAATTGTACCCGGCGCCAAGCCGTCGTTTTCCAAGGCTTCGACATCGACGCTGCCGTCTTCAACGGAAAGCACACCACATGCCAATCTGTTCATGAATTCGGTCTTGCGATTTTTGACCGCGTTATAGGCACGTTGCACGGGAATTGCGCGCTCGATTACACTTCGCCCGAAGAACAAGCCCGGACTGCTTTCACAAGTTTGGCGGACAAACGGGAACTCGCCCGCGAATTCGCCTTTGTAAAGCAATTTGTCGCCCGCAACAATTACAAGTTCGCCGTCTTTGTATCGTTCGATAACCATTGCGGCGTTTTTCAAAATGTTGGTGCCACGACCCGAAGCCCGATTGAAATCGTGCACTTCGATGTCGGCTCCGACCACATCCACGCCCCAAATCTTTTTAATCATTTCGACCGAATAAGGTTTTGCGTGAATAATACTTGCAAGTTGCGCCATGTCGCCCGCACTTAAACTGTCGGGATAGATTTCAAAAGGGCTGCACACGACAATTTTGACATCGCCTTCTTGAACCTTTTTGCCATCCAATTCCCCGACCGCGCGCCCGCCGTTGTTGTCCCAAACGACTTTGTAAAACGAAGTCCCCGTCATTTCTGACCACATATTTGCTTGGTCAACCAAAGACTTCATGTTCAATCGCTTGAACGCCGCCTTGATTACTTTTTCGCACTTGTCGGCGCATTTGATGTCGTGCTCGGTAGAACTTAAAGGCACGACAGATATTCTGTCGTTGGCGCTTGCCAATTTTGCAAGGCGTGATTCCACCAACGGCGCGATGTGGTTGAATACTTCGCGTTGTTGCCAATAATAGCGCTTGCCCGATTGCACCACCATATCCATGTTGGTGATTTGGTTGTTTTGCTTCCCGTGCAAGAAATCAATGTTAAGTTGCCATTGCAACTCGTATTGTTTTCGTGCGTCTTTTCGTGCTTCAAAGTCTTCAAGCACTTTCTTGACGATTTCTCTGTCAGTTGTTTTCATTAAATAAACTCCTTTTATGTTTATCAAAAATTGTTGGTTTGGATTTGGCGACGGGTGATTGCGGTTCGTGTTTCGTGTCTTCGGCACTCGCCATGCAAAAGTACCGCAACGCGTCAAGGCAATGGTCGTCCTTTTTCACGGGTCGATTGTTGTCGCCCCAAAAATAGCCCCGCAGTTCCTGTATCAAGCGAACACAATGCGCGAACACAAAAAGTTTCCGCACACCGCTGTTTGACCGGAACAAGCCCTTGACGCGATGAATTCCCTCGAAGACATTTTTGTCTACGCGCGGGTCAACATCAATGCCATAGGCGCGAAATTGGCTTGCGACACTTTCAGGTGCACCAAATGTTTGTGCCGTTGCCGCACTATCGATAAAGACGTTGCGAACGGGCACCCCGATTTCCTTGCTTTTTTGATTAATCATTTCCGCGATTTGTTCGACCGAGTGGTTCGACTCTTTGAATTCGTCAATCACAAAGATGCTCCCGTCGCCATCAATCCCAAACCAAAGCACCGCCGTAGGATTTTGATATCCCGGGTCGATGCTGATGCCAGTATAAACGAAGGTTTGCAATTTCGACGAAACACTGACATTTTTTTCAATATTTTCTTCGCCGAATTCCGTGAACACCATTCCAAGCCCTTCCATAAAGCGCCCGAACTTTCGACTTTCCAAGGTATCGGTGCTGTAATTACGTTCCATAAGCGCAATTTCGTCTTTATCAAGAAACGGATTGTCCGACCATTCCCATTGGTGCACGGAAATTCCGTCTTGCCCCGCGTTCATAAAAATTCGATTGTACACCCAAGTGCGCCCTTTAAGCGGCGTCATAGTTCCCCACACGTCGCCTTTTTTGTCCAATGTCCTAATAAGGCATTCTTCGTAAATCTCTTCGGGCGGTTCTTCGTCAAACCAAACCCAATCAAGACTTGTACCTTGGAACTTCTCGCGCCCCTGTTCGCAGTTTTTAAAACCGATGCGACTTTTACCAATTGTTATAAAATCAATAACTCCGCGTTCGGCAAATTTTACTTTGCCGCTTAACATGACGCACTCGTAATCTATACCCTTTGCTTTTAAAAGTTCCAAGACTTTACGTTGCGCCACATCGCGTTGAACTTGGGTCGACAAACTTACAACCCAACCTTCGCAAGGCTTTTTAATCGCGCGCGAAACCGCCTCGAACGCACCCGCCCAAGTCTTGCCCGTCCTATTTCCGCCAAAAATCCAACGGTTTCGCGATTTGTCGCCGTGAAACGCCTTTTGTTTATAGTGTACCTTTTTTCCCATGATGTTCCCCATTTTTTTAAGTCTTTTTCTTGTCGTCATGGTAGTTTTCTTTGCGTTCTTTCCGGTGCAACTTAAATCCAAAGGACGCGAGCCCAAAGAACCCGGACACAAACCACCGCCACCTCGGCGTAATTCCGAAATAATCTATGACGACCCAGAATTATGACACTTACCTTAAATAATTTGACAAAATACTGACACAATATTAATCTAGATATGATGAAGCGTATCATCTTACCATTGTTGATTTTGTGCCTTGCCGCACTTGGGATTTTCACAACCGCAGGCGGTTTCAACCTACGCGCAAACAACTTGTCCGCCATCGAGGGCGTGAACTATATGTACCTTAACAGACCCCTTATGCTTGCCACCGAAACCGGTCACCCATTCATGTACATCGTCAACCAAAAAGCCACCCCCGCAAACAGTTTTGAAATCGTTGTCATCAACAAAGAAACCTCCGCGCAACAATCCGCCACAGAATTTGCAAGCCTTACCCAACCGCAACACATAGCATTGGTAAACAACCACTTGTTTGTCTTTCAATGGGGTGCCACACGCGATACCGTGCGCGTGTATCCAATTACAACTTCGCCATCGTTTAGTATCGGCACGCCCGTCAATATCACACTTGACGCAATCCGCCCCAGCCCGTTCAACGAGTGCACCGCATACCACATCGTGCCCCAAACAGGTGGCGGTTTTAAAATCTATTATGCCAAGGGTCAAACACTGCGCTACGAAACATACGACGCAAGTCTAGGATACGTCGGAAGCGACAGCCTGCCCCCATTGCAAGCCATAAGCGTAGTCAACATCACAAGCATTACAAACAACGGCGAAACGGTTTACTCTTCTGCGGGTACACCTACCGCACAAAAATTGTATGAGGATTCCATGGAACTTGATTACTTCGACGAAGACAATGTCAATCGCAAAACCTTTATCGGTCTTGCTTCTTTGACCAATGTCGGCGACCGACTTATCTTCATCGCAGGCGGACTTCATACAATGTCCGCAAAATCCCCCTTCGCTTATTACGAGCACCCAATCTCCAACAACGACTTTAATATGGAAGTAAGTCAAAAACCCGTGTACGTTGTCGCGAACTCCGCCACCGAGATTTATGTAATTGACGAAAACAAAAAAAGCATTTGCCTTTACAACCTTAACGACAACGGCGCGTTGGAATACAAGCGCACGATTATCGGAAGCATCGGCGCAAATATGGGTTATCATCATACTCCACACGCGATAACCGTGATTGATGAAAACCGCTATGTCATAATTGACGAACACGCCACAAAACTTATCGACACATCCAAAAACACAATCGTTGATTATGCCCCAATTCAAGCCGCAAGCATCGTTTTCGACCAATGGCGCACCGTTTACATCACACGCATGAACGGGCGCGTCCATGCGTTGAATATCTCCCAACCTCCAAGCGCCAACAACCCACGACAACTTGAAGTCGGTTTTATCACACCAACAATGAAACTTACAAACTCGCTTGGCATTGAAGTCGACGGCGACGACTTGGACATGAACGATACAAGCGCCACAGTAATCAACGGCATGCCCGACGACTTGCGCACCCAAACATCAAAGTGGAGCCTTTGCCGCCTTACCGGTCGCGTTTTTTACATCGCAGACAATCACGCAATCCGTTGGTACAAACCCGACCCAAGTTATTGGAACCCATCCGAATCGCAATACGCCCCGATTGATTGGCGCGACAACATCATCGAATATCAAAGCCCCGAACACACCGACCTTTTTATGCAAATCAAAACAACCGCAATCTTGTACGCTTACCCAAATGCCCTGCGCCCACAATTAAGACTTGAAGGTAGCAAATTGCAAGTCCTTTCATTATCAAGCAGTATGAACGAACTTGACGCCAACAAGCAAGTCATCAACACATTCGGACCATTCGACGATTACGCGACCGTGCTTTACCGTGGCGGACTTTTCTATGTGCATGTCGACGAACTTGACGGCAACACAAATTACTACACCGAAAATCTCGGCTTTCACCAAGACAACATAAATCGTATCGGGCGCGTCCTTGTCCATAACTTGCCCGTTTATCGTTATCCGTTCGGCACCGATGCAAGTTTGGCACTGCCCTATCAACTTTACCGCAACTACGGTGGTTTGACCGATAATACTTCGGGTCCAGGGGGCTTGCGAATTTTGCGCCTTATCACCGAACCCGATTCACGTCGCGAAACCTTTTATGAAATCCGCATCGACGCCGACGGCAAGCCCAATCACGCGACAGGAACCCACGTCGGCTATGTAAGTACCGAACTTGTCATGGACTCGCACAAGGGTCCCGACCGCGTTGTCTTCACATCAAACGCACGCGTAGTCTTTTCCACAAACGACATCGCCAACCGACGCAACATGGTTTATTCGGACGACCAAGGCACGTTGTACAGCAACACCGAAAAATTGAGCAACCGACAAGGCGTCCGTGTTGTCGGTGAACTTGACCGCAGTAAAAAATACACCCTTGTCGAATACGAAGGCTATGGACGCATTTTGTCGGGCTGGATAGAAACCAAATTCATCGTACCTAACGGCATTACACCGTGGCAAATCGTTGCAATCGTAGGGCTTATTGCGGCAATCGGTGGCGCAATCGCCGCGGTCACAATCCACGTACGTGCCCGCAAAAAGAAACACCTTGACATCCCCGAAGTTATTTAACACCCATCATATCTTCGCTTCATCGCTACGCTTCATTTCGCTCGATATGGCGTTTAACATCGTGCCGATGTCACCCGTCATAAATACGGGCAAGTTATGCGCCGAGAATCCAATGCGGTGGTCGGTAACGCGGTCTTGCGGAAAGTTGTACGTGCGGATGCGCTCGCTCCTATCCCCTGTGCCAACTTGGCTTTTGCGTTCGCTTGCGTATTGGGCGTCGGCTTGGTTTTGGAAATGCTCGGCAAGTTTAGATTGCAACACGCGCATTGCGGTCTCGCGATTTTTGATTTGGCTACGCCCGTCTTGGCATGTCACAACCGTATTTGTTGGAATGTGCGTGATGCGCACGGCGCTCTCGGTTCGGTTGACGTGTTGCCCGCCCGCGCCGGAACTTCGATACACATCAATGCGCAAATCTTTTTCATCGATTTTGAAATCCACCGTCACGGCTTCGGGCAAAACAGCCACGGTGCAGGTACTTGTATGAATACGTCCTTGCGATTCGGTGTCGGGTACGCGTTGCACGCGGTGAACTCCGCTTTCATATTTCAACTTCGAATACGCGCCGTCGCCAACAATCATAAAGGATACTTCTTTGATGCCGCCAATGTCGGTTTCGTTCATGTCGATAATTTCAACCTTAAAGCCCTGCGACACCGCATAGCCGCCGTACATGCGAAACAAACTGCCCGCGAACAAAGCCGCTTCGTCGCCACCCGCCGCAGGTCGTATCTCCATGATGACGTTGCTTCGGTCTACGTCGTTGCCTGTGTCACCCGTGGTTTTCTTTTTAATGCCAAGGATTATTTCCGCCTCGTCGATTTCCGCCTGCGCCAAAGCCACCAACTCTGGGTCGGTTGCCGACGCGATTATCGCTTTTGCTTTTTCGATGTTATTTTTTAACTGCTCGAAATATTCCATGTACCACCCTTCCGTGACCTTGCCGGTCCTTTATAATCTCTATACCACAAAAGCCATTCTTTCCCAAAAGGCTTTTAATGTCGTTTTCCAAATGAAAGCAAATCTCCATGAAAATGTGCCCGCCGTCGTTAAGATGTTTCCCCGCGCCCGTCGCAATTTGGCGATAAAAGTCCAACCCGTCCGCGCCCCCGTCAAAAGCAATACGTGGTTCAAATAACACCGAAGCATCACGCATGCCAATCTCGTCGGTTTTAAGGTAAGGCGGATTGGAAACAATCACATCAAATTTCCCGTCGATATTTTTAAACATGTCGCTTTTGATGAAGTTGATGTCTACATCGTGCAAGCGCGCGTTTTTTTTCGCCACGCGCAAGGCACGACGCGATATGTCGCTTGCCGTCACGTTAAAGTCGTGCTTTGCCAAAACCACCGCAACACAACCCGAACCCGTACAAAGGTCAAGAACCTTGCCACGCTTTGCCTTTGTTATGACCACTTCCACTAAAATTTCGGTATCAAAACGCGGTATCAAAACATGTCGGTTGACATGAAAAGGCATTTCACAAAAAAAAGCCCCGCCAAATTTATAGGCAACGGGCTTTTGAGGTTTTGAACTATTTACCATAGCGCTTGTTGAATTTTTCGACACGACCTGCGGCGTCAACAATTTTTTGTTTTCCTGTAAAAAATGGATGGCACGCCGAGCAAATGTCAACTTTGACGACGTCGCCGGGTTTTGTTGTCGCACACGTGAATTTGTTACCGCACGCACACACGAATTCTGCGGGGTGGTAATCAGGATGAATGTTCTTTTTCATAGTATCAATTATTGCCGATAACCGCGTCTTTGTCAAGTACTTCTTTTCTAAAACGCATCCTGTCCTTTTCCCACTGCGCTTCTTTCAACTTATCTTGCTCGGCTTTTGTAACGATTTCTACATCTTGTTGTCCGCTTCTTTTAATCAAAACAAGTTTCATTTTCCTTATTCCATTACTGACAACCAAAGCAAACTCGTCGGCGACAAGCGCCCTTGGTAAAATATTCGCGGCGTTGTCCATAAGGGTTTTGTCAAAATCTTCAAGTTCTTGCTCGGTCGACTTTGCAAAATCGAAGTCTTGAATAATTTTAAGCGCTTCCACCAAATAGTTCGAAGCGTTATTTAAAAGCCCCGCCGATTTTTCAATTGTTTCAAGTGCGTCCAACTTGTCTTCAAGTTTGGGCATTTCGACACTTATGTCTTTAAGCGTAGTCATATTCACACCAGCGGACACGGCACGCGAACACTCGTGGGCAGCCACGGCTTTGCAATATAAATTTGTGGCGTTAAGTATAAGAGTATTTTCAAGGCTTTTAATTTCCTCGGCGGTCGCGAACTCCAAATCAAGATTGTCCACCATATCGACTATTCTTATAAGTCTTTTCTGGGCGCTGTAAAAAAGTTCACATGCCTGTCCGATTGTCGAAATCGCATCCACTTGGTCCTTAACCTGCGGTAAGTCCGCATTAATTTGTCTTAATTCCATCACGAAAATTATATCATGTTATGACTTATTCGTCAAGAGCCCTGTTAATATCGCCCGCACCCGTCAAGATAATCGCGCGGTAATTGCCCGAAACTTTTGCAAGATAATTTTTCAAACCCACTTTGTTCGAAAAGTGTCGCACGCCAACCGCGGTTGCCAAGTCCGCCGCCGTGCCACCGTCCATGGATTTTTCGCGCGCGGAATAGGTTTTATACATGACGCAATCGCATTGGCGCAACACCCGCACAAAGTCGTCAAACAGCGCAATCGTGCGCGAGAAAGTATGAGGTTGAAACACAATCAAGAATTTGCCTTCGCCGTAAATGTCGGTCGCGGTCTTAATAGTTGTCTCGATTTCCGCGGGATGATGCGCGTAATCGGTAATTACTCCCTCGCCGATTTGTTGGAAGCGTCGTTCGATACCGTTAAAGGCTTCAAGTGCACGTTTTATAGTTTCAATGTCGATACCGAAATGCAAGCCGACCTTGACCGCCAACGCCGCGTTTTGCACATTGTGTTTGCCAGGCACGTTTAACAAAATGCGCACCCCACCCACCAAAAAGCCGTATTTGCCCCTAGAATGCGCGAAAGACCAAATCCGACCTCGATTACGAATTACCGTGCCCGCTTTCGCAGTGAACTTGTCAAAGGCGCGTTGCACATCTTTTAAACTCTTGTAACAATCCACGTGGTCGTATTCAATATTTGTCACAACCGCAACGGTCGGATTAAGTTTCAAAAAACTTCGCTTGAATTCGCACGCTTCGGTTACAAAAAAATCCTTGCCGCCCAAAATAAGGTTAGGTCGCGCACCATTGTGCACCGTGGGGTTCAAGCCACCCGCCACCAACACCGCACCAATCATCGCGGTGGTCGTGCTTTTTCCGTGCGTGCCCGCAATCGCAATTCGATTTTTGTATTGGCTTTCGATTTCCGCCAATAACTCTGCCCTGTCGATAATCGCAATCCCAAGTTCCCGCGCGCGCACAACCTCGACATTATCGTCGGCAATCGCGCCATTTACAACAATCATATCAATGCCCTTGTGTACGTTTCCCGCGACATGCCCCGGTGCAATGCCCGCATCACTTCCGCTTATGATGGCTCCTTGTATCGCAACAAGCCGACTTAACGCTTCCATAGAAACGCCACCGATGCCAATGAAATGAATATTCTTACCCACAAATTGCATTACTTTAAGGTATGTTTCATCATTGCATCTTGACAAGAACGCAACAATATGTTTTTATATGAACGAAATGAAACTTGTAGTCGTCAACCAAGATTATTTGTCCCACCTTTCGCGAATTGAAAGCGGAATCTATTTCAAAAAGGGCAACGGTTTCCCGCGCCCATATGTCGGTACAGTTTTCAAGGTCAAGGATTTCAAATACTTCGCGCCGATTGCGTCACAACAACACGGGCACGACCTTTTGACATGGCCACGCAAAGAAAACTTTTATTTTTTGCCAATCAACAACGGCGAGCACGGCGGCATCAATTTCGGGCGCATGATTCCCGTGCGCAAAGATGGGCTTTACGAACTTGCCGACATGGATTATTACACTACCGATGACGAAGCCACCAACGCCCACAAGCAACTTATGTTCGACCAACTTGAATTTATGGATGTCAACAGCGAGAAAATCCAAACCAAAGCCGAAGAAGTTTACTATCTTAAAGTCGACAAGTGTTTGCGCAAAGCCTGCGACGCAAAATTGTTGAACTTCAAAAAACTTGAAAAGCACGCGTATGAATTCGGGCGTGGCAAAAAACCACAACAAGAAAAGCCCGACGTATCGGGCTTGATTGAACTTGATTAATAATGATTAAATAAGGCTCATATTGCGGGCGCGTTTGATTGCGTTCGCGATTTCACGTTGATGACGGGCGCAAAGACCCGTCTGACGGCGCGAGATGATTTTGCCTTTTTCGGTCAAATATTTTTTCAGGCGGTTGATATCTTTGTAATCAATATAGCCAATCTTGTTCATACAAAAACTGCATGGACGACGCTTTGGCTTTTGACCCATGCGACCACGACGGACAAAGCCTTCGCCACCTTGTTCCCCCGCATTTTCGTTTACTTGTTGTTCTGTCTTTACTTCTTCCATACTATCTCCTTAAAATGGCAAACTGTCGTCTGTGACAGGCACCATATCCCCCGCGTCATCGTTGCCACCGTTTTTAGGCGTCAAGAATTCCACTTCGTCCGCAGTAACGTCAACGGCATATTTTTTCACGCCGTCTTGTTCATAGGTGCGCGTGTGGATTTGTCCAACCACGCAAACCTTGTTGCCTTTTTTCAAAAACTTGGCGCAGTTTTCGCCTTGCGCGCGCCAAACCGTAATGTTAAAGAAATCGGTTTCGCGATTGCCGTCCGAGCCCGCAAAACGCCTGTTCACCGCGATTGCGAATTTGCAAACCGCAGTCCCGTTTGGGATTGTCGACAATTCGGGGTCGCGCGTAAGATTACCGATAAAAATTACCTTATTCATCTTTTGTCTCCTTTTTGGCAAGTTTGGATTTCTTTGGCTTCTTTGCCACTTTTTGCTCGTCTTTATTTACAAACATAAAACGAACCATGCCGTCGGTAATGTTCATAAGATCGCCGATTTTGCGTGGAACGTCGTTTGTTGCCGAGAAGTTCATAAGGTAATAATACCCGTCTTTTTTGTGGTCGATTTCGGTCGCGAACTTTTTAAGCCCCAACTTTTCAACCTTGACCGCACTCCCCGCCATTTTCGAAAACTTTTCGACCAAAGCGTTGCGCTTGTCTTCCGAAACATTGTTCGCAATGATGAACATACATTCGTAGTTACTTTTTTGCATGATAATACTCCTTTGCTTCTTTAATAATTTTGATTGCGGCGTCTTTGCCTTCATACGGCATCAATTTAATTTCAACTTTTTTTGCACGCGCAGATTTATAATTCGTAAGGTATGTATAAATCTCGGTTATCATATTTGCAGGCAATGGGTCGTTGTTTGGGTCAGCCACAGGCACAGCAACAATTTTTTCGTCGCGTTCGCCGCCGTCAATCATGCGGATAAGCCCGACAGGTCGGCACTTAACAATACACATTGGAGGCAAAACTTCCGACGTTACAACGTACACGTCCAACGCGTCGCCGTCTTCGGATAAAGTGCGTGGGATAAATCCATAGTTGGTTACAGAGCGCATACCACTTGGTTCAATGCGGTCAAACATCAAAAGCCCTGTTTCTTTGTCAATCTCGTATTTCGCCCGTGTTCCGGTTGGAATTTCGATTACCGCGATGAATTCTTCCGGTTTGATTCTGTCGTCACTTATGTCGTGTAAGATATTCATGCCTTAATTTCCTTGGTAACTTTTTTTGGTGCTTTCGCTTTCTTCTCGACAGGCTTGACCGTCTTTTTTTCTTTGACGCGTGTCGCAGCCTTACCGCTTAAATCACGGATGTAATATAATTTCGCACGGCGTACATCGCCTTGGCGCACAACTTCGATTTTGTCGATACGTGGACTGTGCACAGGGAAAACCCGTTCTACCCCAACGCCAAAACTAATTTTGCGCACCGTAAAGGTTTCGCGCACCCCACCATTTTTGCGTGCAATTACAAGCCCTTCAAAGATTTGGATACGTTCTTTGTTGCCTTCAACAATTTTGAAGTGCACCTTGACGGTATCGCCTACGTTGAACGGGGTTACGTTTTCTTTGACGCCCTCTTTGTCAATCAATTCTAACAAGTTCATATTCTACAAATATATCATACTATTTTTAAATTGCAAGCACTTTTTAAAAATATTTTAAGGCACCAACACCCACCCCGCACCACTTTCGGGAGGCTTAACTACGGTGTAGTTGTTGGCTATTGCCACACCGACATTGATACTTGTGATGTTGCCCGTGATGCTTGGGATTGTGTAAGTGATAATGTTGCCCGATTTTGACGCGGTGACCACGCCCGCATTGCTCGCAGGCGAAACCGTCACGGTTGGGTTTGGCGAATTGGTGTAGCCCGCGTTCAATTGAATCCTGAAAAACCAACTTTGACCGTTGCCTTGGGGACCAGCGTTAGCAATCAACGCCCAACCAGTACCGCTTGCAGGGACGGTCGCGATTGAGTATAAGGGGTATGTCAAAGTGAAATTGCTTGCCGAAATATTGGACGAGCCCACCGTGATTTCCCAACAATAAATCCCACCCGTCGGGGAAAATGGCTGTCCATTGCTATATCCTTGTCGTATTGACGCGCCACCCGGTGCGGTGCCGTTCCAAGACAAGACCGGAGCGGACTGTTGCACATAATGGGAACCCCGAGATAACTGCAATTGGTACGTTGAACCTTGGGCAACGCTTGTCGTGACCAGCGCATTAAAAGTATAACCCGTACCGTTCGCGGGAGTCGACACCGTAAATGGCGACGGTTCCGCAGGCAAATCCCCCGCCCTTGTCGGCGCCCCGCCCACCGTCGCAGTCAAAACTAAAACCAACCCCGCAAGTAACGAGAACCCGCCGACTATGAATATACCTAACTTTTTTCTGCTGTTTAAAAACAAATGTGCACCCTCTTATGTGGTGCACCCTCTTATGTGGTGCACCCTCTTGTTTTTAGTATATCACATCATTGAGTTTTTATCAAATGATTTCACGTGGTTTTATCCTATTAATGTCCAA
>Ga0209755_10002706_pt1 | contig 23807 bp, 18 predicted proteins | sample TergutCo191P1_FD_187301 | JGI IMG/M metagenome (GOLD analysis project Ga0209755, IMG submission 187301) | Cornitermes sp. P1 segment gut microbial communities from Petit-Saut dam, French Guiana - Co191P1 (SPAdes) (version 2) | ecosystem: Host-associated > Arthropoda: Insects > Digestive system... | reverse complement strand
TCAGTAGTAGTTTTATGACTGATTTTATGGCAGGAAAATTAAAATCAGAGCGTACTAAAGTAGAGCAACTCTCTATGTCGTTGGTAAAAAAACAAAAACAGCGAACAACGGCGTTAAAATTTTCTCCCGAAGCTAAAGCAGTATTTAAAGCCGGCAAAGCCCTTTGGCAATACTATCACGCCCAACCGGACTGCAACGTAAATGCAAGCTTGTACGATATTCGTGAATATTTCCAAGGCCGCAACGATAACGGCAAAATGAACAATAAGTCTGATGATAAAAAATACAGCGGGCTTATTGGTGATTTGAGATCGGCTTTGAAAGTGTTGGGGGAGAAGATTGTGCCGACGCTGTATGAATATGGTTTTTTGAGGGAATGAGGTAAAAAGAAGATTATAAGTATTAATAGAAATTTTAACAATAAATTAATATAAGGAGTATCACAATGAATTTACATATTTCGATAGATATGGCTCAGAACGCCAACGGAAGTTGTAAGGAAAGGGGTGATTTATTAGAAAATTTATCTAAAATCATTTTTGAAAAACTACAATATAATGTTGTAAGGGAAATAAGAAAAACGGGTGTAGAAATTGATTTAAGTGCAAGGCACAAATTTTCAAATAAAAGTGTTTACATCGAGTGTAAAGCACATACGGATACTCTATCTGCGGATGTGATAAGCAAGTTAATTGGTAGTGCGAACATACATTCTTATGACGAATCTATATTAGTAACTACAGGTCCATTAAGTAAGGATGCCAAAGGTTTAGTTGATGGAAAAAATAATAACCCAGCATTAAAAAATTTTAGCATATACCAAGATGAAGATATTATTGAAATACTTACTAGTAATGGAGTTACTAAAGATTACAGAACATTAAGTGGATTGTCAAACATAAAAAACATACAAGGCTTAACATTATTAATAACGGAAATTTCATATTATTGGCTAATAAAAATTCATCCTAATAATTTTACCATTGCAAATACAATTATTGTATTTGATGCAAAAACAGGAGAAGAAATAACAAATTATGAATTATTGCGAAAGATTTCAGAAACAGAAAATTCATATAAAAGTTATGAATGGAGGGTAAGAAAGAATATCGATTTAGATAGTAATTCAATACAAGAAGAGATTAATAGTATTATACCAGTGATTGGTGGTGATGACTGGTTCGACACTCGTCCAGCAAGAGCAATTGATTTCGTTGGTAGAGTAACAATAATAAGTGATATTGTTAAATATTATTGTGATGTTGTAGCCAACGCCACAGGTACACGAGTTTTTGCGGTATCATCTCCTTCGGGGTTGGGCAAAAGCTCACTGATATTAAAAATTGAAGATGAATCCAAGAAAAAGTTTGGAAAGAATATTTTTAACTTTTCTATTGATGTAAGAAGCGCGTTATCTGAAAGATATATTGATATTGTATTATTTAAGTTATTTAAAAGCATGAATGACACTAATTTTATTAAAATTGATATTTCAAAATTGATATTTTCAAATATAAATGACTTTTTTAATAATGATGAGATTATTAATGCATTGGGTCAATTGCAGAGAGAAAAAAAGCTTGTTGTAATTATTTTTGATCAATTTGAGGAAATCTTTATAAAAGAAGAATTGGTTAAAGTTTTTTACAATGCAAAGTTACTTTGTTTTTTATTGAGCTCATTAAATGCTAATATCGTTGCCGGTTTTGCATGGAAAACAGATTTTAGTATATCACCAGATCATCCAGTTTACCATATTTGGAATGAGATGCAAAATATACGTAAAGAATTTACGATACATAAGTTTAATGATAAAGAAAGTCAAGATTGTATGAAAAAATACATTACGAACTCTAAATTAAATATTGGTCGTATCTTACAAAAGTTTTTGATTGTGCAATCAGCTGGATTACCATGGTTATTAAAGAAACTATGTATACATATAGAAAATACATATACTAACGTAGAGGATCAGTTAAGTATCATTTTTGAAGGTTTGCAAAGAGAAAAAATCTTTGACCAAGATATTAGTGGATTATCAACAGATGAACACAATTGCCTAAAAGCAATTGCTCTAAATGCTCCAGCTGATTATTTTGAAATGTTAGAAAATTATGGAAATAATGTTGACACCGTTATACAAAAAAGGTTAATAATCAAAAAAGGAAATAAATTAGTATTATATTGGGATATATTTAAAGATTATATCTTGAAAATTCCATCACCTGCGTTTGATTTCAATTTGTTACCGATAGTGAGCTATAAAACCTTTATCTCTGCTATGCAAATTATATCATCTAAAAACAGCATTACAATAGTAAATCTATCAAGTGCATTGCGTATTACAGAAGGTACAGCTATAAACTTAATTGTGGATTTTGCCAAATATGACTTAATAAATAAGTTCAACGAATACTATTCTTTAAAAGATAGGGATATAAGCAATAATATTTCTAAGCTAACAACTATTTATAGAAACCATGTTGTATATAGACAAATAAAAAACATTGCAAACCTTACATTTGATGAATTTAAAAATATTTTTTCTACAATATATGATTATACAGGTAATACATTGTCTCAATATATAAACATATTGTTTAATTGGTTTGTTAACTTGGATTTGGTAATAGATAATAGAACACGCAATAAAGGGTCTGTTCTCAACCACGGATACGTTGTGGAGGCAACTTACAAAAGGATAATAAGCCTAATAAAGAATTTCAACAATGGCTTGGTTAGTTTAGATTGTTATTCTGACCGCAAATGCAAATATTCGATACGTTTTTTACAACGTATTAATTGTATTAATATACAAGATGGAGCAATAAAAAGTATATCTGATATAAAGGTAATTATAGAGGAAATAAAACAAATTGATTTGTATAAAAACATTGAAGAGTATTATTTAAATAACCATAATGGTAATATCAACGACTGTACTAGGTTTATTCAAATTAAAACTAATACGGATCAACAATATGTATCATTGAGAAGAAATATTAATTGGCTACATTCTTGGTATAACAATATACAAAAAAAAGAAGAGCCATCACTTTTTGATAACGTATAAATGGATATGTTATAAAAAAGCGCTATAAACTTAAAATCTATATTCACTCAATCACTACTCCAATCATCCACTCTCAACCCAAATAACATTTTCAGTAACTACCGCTGATTAACAACAATTATTTGTATTCCAGGAAATCGGATATTTTTAACAAGACGTTGCTATCTCCGGTGCAGGTAGGGAAGCACGTAATGATCGGCGTTGGAGTTCTGATGTCGCCTGACAGGCGACATTTTGAGAAATTGCTTGTTTGGGCTTGCGTTTTTGGCAGGCGTGTGGTATTTTTATATAGTAACGTATCGTCACTGCGGGAAAATAATCTATTGGAGGTATCTTTTGCCACGCATAAAAAAGTCAGATGCCGCCGTTGCTGCCGACGGCAAAGTACGTGGGGTGTCGTCAAAGGCGCGGGTTTCGTCGAAAAGTGGGGCACGCTCCGGCGAGTTGGTGCTTTTGGCGGACGCCGGTTACCCGGTATGGCTTGAATCGCAGAAAAAGCAGGTTCATGCAGCCCGCGCCCGTGCCGCGTTGGCGGTCAATTATGAGCTTGTCCGAATTTATCATAAGATTTCTTCTGAATTGGTCAGCAACCTGCTGACCAATTGCCGTGGTTTCACATTGTAACGATTTTGACCAAGGCGCAGCCGGCGGACCGCACGGTTAGCAAGCCCATTAAAACGCGAACGAAATAGAATTATTGATTGTATAGATATCATAATTAATGAAAGGTGGACTGGCTATGCCCAATAATACCGCGAAACCCAAGGACGCCGGGAAGATTTTCAAGCAGGGGGAGAAGTTGCTGGAGGCGGGGGATAATGATGGGGCCATTGAGAAGTTTAGCGAGGCTATGCGGTTGGATCCGTCTAACGCTGAGTATGTCGGCAACCGGGGCGACGCGCACTACGGCAACGGTGATTTCGACAAGGCTATTGCGGATTTTACGGAGGCGGTTCGGCTTGACCCGAATACTGCGGCGTATGTTTGCAACAGGGGGATGATCTACAAGACCCTCGGCGAGTTCGCGAAGGCTATTGCGGATTACAGCGTGGCGATTAATCTGCAGCCCGATATGGCCGGCCTTTACGGCAACAGGGCCTCGGCGCGGTACTGTATCGACGATTTCAAGGGCGCCATAGAGGATTGCACGGAGGCGATTAAGCGCGACCCCGCCATGGCGTACTATTTCGGCAACCGTGGCGTCGCGTACGGGCGGCTTGGTGATATTGACCGCTCTATCGCCGACCTCACCGAGGCGATGCGCATTGAGCCGTTCGAGCCGAATTTCCCTGCCAGCCGGGCCACCGCGTATATGGAAAAGGGGCTATACGACAGTGCGGCAGCTGATTTGGAGAAAGCTCTGGCGCTGCCCGCCGGCGGTATCGACAGCGCGCATCTCAGGCAGACGCTTGAAATAGCCAAAAAGAGGGCGGGGTGAGAAATGGCCTGTGTCGTTAGTATTATCAAAGACTTATAGGCTCTGCGGCGGTTTGCGCTAAAATTGTGGATTGAACGTATGGCGGTGCCTGACGGGAGTACAAAGCAAAAGCCGTGTTGCGGAGTTGATAATTTGGTTGCCATGATTTACTTTGAAATAAGCGGTATGTGGCGGATGCTGTCCGCGGGAGAAGCGAAAAACCGGCGAATGAGCGGTGGCCTAAGGGGAGAGGGTTATGGCGGTTAAGAAGAGCGAGTTGTACTCGAGTCTTTGGGCGAGCTGCGGCAGCCTGCGCGGCGGGATGGACAGTTCGCAGTACAAGGATTACATACTGATGATACTGTTCGTGAAGTATGTAACAGACAAGTTTAAGGGGATAGATTACGGCGACATCCGTATTCCCGAAGGCGGCGGCTTTGACGATATGCTCGCGCTGATTGGCAGCAGAAATATCGGCGGAGAGATGGACAAGATTATTGCCAGGCTTGCTGAGGCGAATAATCTTTGCGGGGTCATCGACAACGCGCACTTCAACAATGAAGACAAGTTCGGCAAAGGCAAGGAGATGGTTGATAAGCTGAGCGAGCTGCTCTGTATCTTCCGCGACAAGATGCCGGATTTTGGCCGGAACCGCGCCGATGGGGACGACATAATTGGCGATGCCTACGAGTATCTTATGCGGAATTTCGCTACCGAGAGCGGCAAGAGCAAGGGGCAGTTCTACACGCCCGCCGAGGTATCGCGCATACTGGCAAAGGTTGTTGGTATAGAGCACGCCGTATCCGGGGCTACACTATACGATCCCGCCTGCGGGTCCGGTTCCCTGTTGATCCGCGCCGCCGAGGCCGCCCCTATAGATGTTGCCATATACGGCCAGGAAAAAGACCGCGCCACTGCCGGGCTTGCCAAAATGAACCTCGTACTTCATAATCAGGCGATTGCCGAGATCAAGGGCGGCTACAGCACATTCTCCGATCCCCAATACAAAAGCCGCGATGACAACGCTGTATTGCGGCAATTTGACTTCGCGGTTGTCAATCCGCCGTTTTCCGACAAAAACTGGATGCACGGCTTGAAAGAGTATGGCCGTTTTGACGGTTATGGAGACCGGCCCCCGCAGAAGAACGGTGATTTCGCGTGGCTGCTCCACATAATCAAATCTCTGAACCGCAACGGTAAGGCGGCGGTTATCCTTCCGCTTGGCGTACTGTTCAGAGGCAACGCCGAGGCGGCTATCCGCAAATCGCTCGTAGCAATGGGCTGCATCAAAGGAATCATAAGCCTGCCGGCAAATCTGTTCTACGGTACGGGCGTATCCGCCTGTATTATTGTTATCGATAAAGAAAACGCCAACCGGCGCGACGGCATCTTTATGATCGACGCGAGCCGTGATTTCGTCAAGGATGGAAACAAAAACCGCCTGCGCGAACGCGATGTTTATAAAATCACAACGGTCTTCAATCAGCGCATCAAACTGCCCAAGTACTCATATTTTGCGCCAAATGACGAGATAACAGAAAAGAATGGCTGCAACCTCAATGTTTCGCGCTATACCGGCGTTGGCGGGGACAGGGATCCGCAAAGCATAAGCGGCCACCTCATGGGCGGAATTCCGGAGGCTGACATTGACAACGACAAGAACCTGCGGCTTTGCTGGCAGACGTTCCCTGGCCTGAAAAAGGCGCTGTTTAAACCGCTCCGCAGTGGATTTTGCTCTCTCGCCGTAGAAAAGGACGCCGTACGCGGCATAATTTTTTGCGACAAAGACTTTACCGCTTACGCCGGCAGGGTCGCAGCCGCCTTTGAAAACTGGAAAAACTGCGCCGATGGCAAATTACGCAGCATAGACAATAATACCAAGCCAAAGCTGCTGATAGCCGAAATAGCCGAAAAAATCCTGGAAAAATACGAGCCGGTTACGCTTATCGACAAGTACGAGGTTTACGAGGTTCTGTTTTCCTACTGGAATGAAACGATGTCGGATGACGTGTACCTGCTGGCCCAGGACGGCTATAAAGCCATTCGCGAGACGGAGGAGTTCACGAAGAAAAGCATTAAGAAAAAAATTGGCGGCTCCGAAGAGGCGAAGATGCCGGAAACAGGGTGGGACGGTAAACTCGTGCCGAAAACGCTCGTTATGGAGATGTTTTTTGCTTCTGATCAAAAAGCCATTGGTGAGTTCGAAGAGGCCGCAGCGGCAGCGCAGGCGGAGCTGGACGAAATGGCCGAAAATGCCGGGGACGATTCGGTTATTATGGATGTACTCAAAGACAGCGGCAATAAGGATAAACGCTGCATTGATAACGCAGAGCTCAGGAGGAAACTTAAAGACAATACGATTGACGCCAAGGACAAAACAGTATTGCGGTATCTGTCTGGCTTAGTTACAGATATCGATAAAAAGAGTAAAACGCTGAAGGAGCTCCGCTCTGCGCTCGACAGGAAAGCCCGTGCAAAATACGACAAGTTTACCGATGACGAATGCCTGGAGCTGCTGCTTGAACGCAAGTGGTATCGCACTGTTATGGCCGGTGTGTCTGAGCTGTACAGGGCGGTGAGCCATAGGATAGCGGAGCGGGTAGAGGAGCTCGCCGGGCGTTACGAGCGTACTATGCCGGAACTTGAGAAAGATGCCGCTGAACTTGAAGACAAGGTAAAATCTCATCTGGAAAGGATGGGGTTTTTATGGTAGGGTCGAATAAGTTTGATGGTGAGTGGGCGGAGGCGAAGCTGGAAGATTTGTGCAGGAAGATTGTATCTGGCAAAACGGTCCGCTATTTCGCAACTGGCGCGTTTCCGGTATATGGTTCGACTGGAATTTTGGGTTACACCGACGACCCCATGTACGAGGGAAAAGCGATTTTAATTGCGCGTGTGGGGTCTGTAGGCACAATCAATGTAGTTGACGGAAGGTATGGCGTTTCAGATAACGCGCTGATTGTGTCATCGGACCGGGCGGACTTAATGTATATTTATTATTTGATTTTGAACTTTAATTTTAAAAATTTGACGATTGGGTCGGGCCAGCCGCTGATAGCGGCAAAGCAGCTGTCGGAAGTTATTATACCATGCCCCGGTGTTGTTGAGCAAACAGCCATAGCGGCTGCCCTGTCAGACGCCGACGCCCTCATTTCCGCCCTTGAAGCCCTGATTGCCAAAAAGTGCGCCGTTTGGCAGGGCGCAATGCAGGAATTGCTGACGGGGGAGCGGAGGCTGCCGGGGTTTAAAGAGGCGTGGACGGAAAAGAGGCTGGGTGATTTTAACATTAGAAAAGGGCGGGTAATTACGCAGGACGGCATAAGCCCGGGAAAGATCCCCGTTGTGGCAGGCGGTAAAACGGCGGCATATTACCACAACAGGCATAACCGCGAAGCCAATACGATAACGATAAGCGCGTCTGGCACAAACGCCGGTTTTGTGAATTTTTGGCCGTGTAAAATATTCGCATCCGACTGTTCAACCATAAGGGAATCTCAGGAGTACAGCGTAAAATTTGTTTATTACTGGCTTTTGAATAACCAAAAAACAATATATGAATTGCAGACCGGCGGTGCGCAGCCTCATGTTCTGCCGCAGGATCTTGCGCCAATAGAAATTTTGCTTCCCGAACCTGCCGAGCAGGCCGCCATCGCCGAAATCCTTTCCGACATGGACGCGGAGATTGGCGCCCTAACCGCGAAGCTGAACAAGGCCGGTCAGCTCAAATTAGGCATGATGCCGGAATTGCTGACAGGTAATATTCGTTTATAGGTCCCACTATTAAATAACCGGGTGTCCGAAAACCGGTATTTTGGAGAAAAATTGATTTTTCGGCAGTATTTTTCTTTTTTATGCGGTATTTAATTTATATTTATAAAAGGGAGGGCATGTCTTATGAGATCAGCAAAAAAGCTTCCGGGTGTTGCGGCGGCGCTGTTTTTGGCCGGAATAATTGGTATGCCGGCAGTAGCGCAGGATGCCAAGGCGGGGGGTGCGGGGGAGGAGTTTGCCGTGTCGGACGCGGATGTGCCGGAGGCGCGGCTGCCCGTTTTGAACATCGGCGGCAAGGAGGACCCGGACGTTTATCTGCAGTCGCTGGATATTCAGGTGGAGGTGACCGGCAATGTCGCGTCCACGCGATACACTATGGTTTTTAAGAGCAGGAGCAGCCGCATTCTGGAGGGGGAGCTTACCTTCCCGCTGCCCGACGGGCGCACAGTGAGCCACTACGCGCTCGACATTAACGGCAGGATGCGCGAGGCCGTGCCGGTGGAGAAGGCGCGGGCCGCGCAGGTGTTTGAGGAGATACAGCAGCGCGAGGTGGACCCCGGCATCCTCGAAAGGGTGGAGGGCAACAACTTCCGCACGCGCATCTACCCCATCCCGGCCAAAGGGTCGCGCACAATTTCAATTGGCTACGAGGAGGAGCTGTCTCTCGAAAAAAACCTGCTGTATTACCGCCTGCCTATGGCCTACCCCAACCCGCTCGAAAAGTTCGCGGTTAAGGCAACCGTTTGGAAGAGCGAGCAGAAGCCGCTTGTGCCCAAGTCCGGCGATGAGATCCGCTTTGACGCGGCGGGGGAGAACTACGTGGCCGTGTTTACGCGAGAGAATTACCGCCCGTCGCGCGCGCTCATCTTCGCACTGCCCGCGCCCGCCGGCATCCCGCGCGTTATGATGCAGCCGGCGCAGGGGAGTTATTACTTTTTGGCCTCGGTAGCGGCCAATTTGGGGACGCGCAAAAAGCAATGGGGCGATGAGCTTGCCGTCATTTGGGATGTGTCGCTCAGCGGATCGCAGCGCAATTTGAAGCGAGAAATGGATGTGCTGAACACTATCTTCGCCGAGAAGAAGAACGCGGGCGTCCACCTCTATTTTTTGAACAATCGGCTTAACAGGATCGCCAATAAGAACAGCGCAAACGGGGAATATAGAGTTACGAACGGCAAGTGGGATGAGTTAAAAAAGGTTTTGGAGACGGCGATTTTTGACGGCGGCACCGATTTCTCGCAGATTAAGTTAGATAATATCAGCGGAAATGAGATATTATTCTTTTCGGACGGCATATCTACCCTAAGCGATGCCGATTTTTTGAAAGATGCCGAAGTAAAGATTCCGGTACATTGCGTTGTATCATCCCCAAAGGCCGATTACAGCGCGATGAGGCTGATTGCAGGCAGGTCGAAGGGCAAATTTGTGAACATCAACGCACTATCCGCCGAAGATTTGAAAAAGGAGCTGTTGAACGAAACGCCGCAATTTTTGGGGATAGAGGGCGGTACATCTTTGAGCGAGGTATATCCGGGAATTGCCACGCCCGTTTCGGGCAATTTTTCGATAGCGGGCATTAGCGGGGCGGACAACAGCGAACTGACGCTGCTATTCGGGTTCGGCGACAAGGTTGAGAAGCGGATAAAGGTGAAGTTAGACGCGAAAAAGGCCGGCAAGCGGGGGAACGTGTACAAGATCTGGGCGCAGAAGAAGATCGCCGAGCTTGATTTAAACTACGAGAAGAACCGCGCCGAGCTTACCGAGCTTGGGAACCAGTTCGGCATAGTCACGCGCAATACATCGCTTATCGTGCTTGAGCTTATCAGCGATTACATCCGCTACAACATAGAGCCGCCGGCCTCCGAGCCGGAGCTGCTTGCCGACTATCAGCGCAGGCGCAAAGGGGAGGAGGAGCGGCTGCAGTCCGACTCGCGCAGTTTGCTCAACGCGGCGGTTGCGGCGGCAGAAAACGTGAAAACGTGGTGGAAAACGGAGTTCACGCCGCCGAAACCCAAGTACCCTGTGCCGGACGGGACTCAGCCGCGGCCTGAGCCTCCCGCGCAAACCCCGCGGCCCCTTCAGCGCGAACCGGACTCTGAGCTCAGCAGATCGTCATCTAGCAGCCGCGCCCGCGCCTCCGAGGCACAGGCACCGTCTAAACGGTCAGCGCAATCCGAACCGCGGCGCACAAATGCGTCGGCCAAAAACCGCGCCTTTGAGTTTGAGATGGCCGAAGTGGTAGGCTATATGGACAACCCGGCGCCCATCTACATAATCGACAGGGATGACCCCGGCGCCGGCCCTCTGAGCTTGGATGGCCCATCGCTCTCAAATATGCGCTCCTCCTCCCGCACCGGCGCAAGTTCAAGTTCGGCCTCAGCCAATAGTCCAAGCCCAGGTTTGAACGCCCCCGCGTCCGCCAAAAAAGCAGAACCGGCCCCCCAGCCGGCCATTAAGGTCAAGGCCATCAAGAAAGATAACGAGTATATGAAAAAATTGACGGGCAAACTTGCAGATGACTATAAAACGTACATAAAACTAAGAGACGACTACATAAACTCGCCTACATTCTATTTCGACATGGCGGAGTGGTTCTACGCGAAGAAAGACCGGGAGACCGCGCTGTGCATACTCACCTCCATCGCCGACCTTGAGCTCGAAAACGCGTCGCTCTACCGCCTGCTCGGCTACCGCTTCAAGGAGTACGGCGAGTACGCGCTCCAGAAGTTTGTTTGCCGTAAGGTAATACAGTGGCGGCCAATGGAACCGCAGAGCTACCGCGACTACGCCCTCGCCCTCGCCGACAACAACGAAGCGCAGGCGGCGCTCGACTCGCTCTATTCGCTGCTCACGAAACCGTACTCGGCGAACATCGGCAGCCGCAGCCGCGGGATAGACGAGGTCGCCGTTACGGAGATGAACCGCCTGATAGCCCTGAACCCGAAACTGAACACCTCCGCCATTGACAAGCGGCTGATAACAGACGTTCCCGTAGATGTCCGCGTAGTCATAAACTGGAACATGAACAACACCGACATCGACCTGCACGTGAAAGACCCTAATGGCGAAGAGTGCTACTACCGCCGCAGCCAAACGAAAATTGGCGGGCGGATAAGCGCCGACAATACAAGCGGCTACGGGCCGGAGCAGTTTGTATTGAAAAAAGCGGTAAAGGGGAAATATCAGGTTTATGTCAATCACTTCAGCGCCCGCGATTTTACGCCGGACGGGCCGTCTACCATTATGGCGGAGATTTACACGAAATACGCCGGTGAGAGCGAGCAGCGCCGGGTCGTATGTTTGCAAGTGTCAAAGGGAAATAGAAGCGGCAGCGGCAATGAAAAAATTGAGATTGCGGAGTTTGATTTTTGAGGGGTGTGACCATAATTACAAAACTAAAAATCCACCCCAAACGATCCCCGCCCCCGCAGGCCCCGTTTACCGGAGACGGGGCGCGGGGTGCCATTATTTGCAATAGGGCGGCCCGTCTATCAGGCCCCTCATGTAATAGTTTTCTAAATAATCTTTTCTGAAAGCCTCTATCTCGCTCCAATCGAAAGTGTCCGCGCTTTTAGTGGGAACAAGATAGTTACTCTTGTCGCTCACAAATTGCCGGTAGCGTTTTTCGAACTCATCATTTTTGGCAAACAGGGTGTCGCATACCGCTATCTTATTGTAATGGCGCGAACTCCCCCTGTCGCATACTCTCGCCTTTGTATCGTATCTTTCAAAGCGCGCCGTCTTGAGGAGATAGTAGGCCTCAAGGTGCGCTATAATGGCTTTCTCGTCAAATAATCTGGTAAACGGGCCCATAGTGTTGTACAACTGCACATACGTGTTGAGATACAACTTATCCGTCCCGTCTTTGGTAACCGGCATGCCGCTTACCTTACCGTAGCACAGCATCCTTCCCAAAAGGACAAACTCTTCGAAGGAGCGGTTGTCGCTCTTGAATTTGGTTATCACGGCGTCTAAATCGCCCTGCTGCGCCTGCGGAAAAGAGACGCCGAAAGCGATAACCAGCACACTTAGCAAAAATGTTTTTTTCATACAAGCCCCCAAAAAAAGGTTAATGCCTGAGTGAGACGGTTCAGTATTTTTGACAGGCTTTCCGGCACATTTCAGGTACACCCCGCCCTATAGATAAAGATAATATATCGTAAATAGCTATGTCAAGATATTTTTCTGTTTTTCCATTGCCCCGCAAAAAAATTTAGCGTTGTGCCGCCGTTATCATCCACAAAACCGGGTCAAAACTTAAAAAAACCACCCATCCTCCCCGGACATAATGTATATTACCTCCATGACAGCAGCCCCGAAAGTCCACCGCCCAACAGCAGCAACGCTCCTCACCCTCGCGGCCCTTGCGGTAATCGCTGCGGGGTGCGCCAAAACGGCGGTGCGTAAGGATGTTGATACCGTACAGACGGCAACGGCAATCCGCGATACTGTTGGCGGGACGTTTACCGATTTGCGGGACGGCAAGGCGTACCGCACGGTGAAGATTGGGAGCCAAACGTGGATGGCGGAGAATCTGAACTTCGCAACGGATAGTTCTGCATGTTATGATAATGTTGAGAGCAACTGCCAAAAATACGGGCGGCTTTACAATTGGAATGACGCGATGAAAGCCTGCCCTGCGGGGTGGCGGCTGCCAACCGATGAAGATGGTGACATATTGGCGCTGGCGGTTGGCGGCTGGCGTGATGAAGACGGCGATTGGAAAATTGCCGGCGAAAAGCTTAAATCAAAAAACGGATGGTGTAACAGTAACTATAGAAGCTGCGATAGCGCTGCTGACGAATTTGGATTTTCGGCCCTGCCGGCGGGCGGCTATCACTACAGCGGTTTCGAGGGGGCCGGCCGCTACGGCTTCTGGTGGAGCGCCACGGATACCGATGCGCACGGCGCCTGGTATTGGTCTATGAACATCTACAGCTACTGGGTAGAGGGCAGGAACTACAGCTACAAGGCATCCCTGTACAGCGTGCGTTGCCGTCAGGACTCTGCGGCCGATACCGCTTTGGCGGAACAGGCAATACCCGATACGGCCGGCTGGACTGTTACCGACCCGCGGGACGGAAAGACGTACCGGACGGTGAGGATCGGTAATCGGCGGACCGGTTATCTGACATGGATGGCCGAAAACCTGAATTTTGAAACCGGCAGCTCACGCTGTTATGGTGATGACACGAGTAACTGCCAAAAATACGGCCGGCTGTATAATTGGACTAACGCCATGAAAGCCTGCCCCGCGGGGTGGAGGGTGCCAAGCGATGAAGAATGGGACAAATTGGCTGTGGCAGCCGGCGGAAAACCGCTGATAGGCATTAGCTTACTTGACGGTTGGGCAATCGCAGGTAAAAAACTTAAATCCGAAAACGGATGGGCCGGCCTGGGAGAGGACAGCGATGGAAACCCTTTATCTGGCAACGGTACCAACGAATTTGGCTTCTCTGCGCTGCCCGGCGGCAGCGGCTGGCATCACAAGGCCTGCGGCTGCGGACGGGATAAGACGTGGAGCCATTTCAGCAATGCCGATTCGATTGGCGCCTGGTGGAGCGCCACCACCTCGGATTTTACGGCCGCCGCGTACCGGCGCATGTATTATAGCCACAACAGTATGGACAGGAGCTTCAACTACAAATCGGCATTGTATAGCGTGCGTTGCGTGTGGGGTCCCGCAGACTTGCGGTAGACGTTGACTTTAGTTACGCTAAATTGGAATTTAGCTGTTGACTTTGACGTTTTAAAAAGACTATGGGATTATGTTTTGCCGGTGCCTTGAGCCAACGCCGTCCCATGGTACGGGGGAAAAGAGGCGGCTTGCTGTGCCTGCGGGAGCATGCAATCCATGTATTCACATCTCGGCCGCAGAAATATTCGCACCAATGGAACTACTCGCCGCCCGGCATGAAAGACGGTTGGCTTCTGCGGTACGCGGGGAAGTCAAAAGATTAAAAAATAAATATATTGTACGTTGTGCAAATATTATTTTATAAGCATCGGAAGGTCAGGCCCTCCGTCCCGCGGTGCCCCGTTGGATTCTCCTGCGGCGGCTCTCTTGGTATAAATTTGGACCTCGCAGTATAAATTTCCCGGTTTACAAGTAGTATTGCCTGTAATTGCCACTTTTTTTGTATTGTCGGAAAAATTCCGCCATTACGGGAATTTATAACCTATTTCTAAGGAAAGGACATTTTGCCATGTCTGAAGAAACAAACAATCCCGGCGGAAACGACGGGCCAGACGCTAACCGCGAGTACAAGGATGGCATGTTCCGCGCTATTTTCAAGGACCCCGCGGAGTTCCGCAGTGTCGCCAGCTACCTCCTGAAGACCGACTTCGGCCCCGACACGCCCATGGAGGAGGTCACGCTCTCCAGCCCGCTCTACATGGACCGCAAGAACGACGTGTCGTTTCTGGTGGACGGCCGCCTCATCGTCTTCACCGAGCACCAGTCTACGGTCAGCCCCAACATCCCGCTGCGGTTCCTTATCTACGTGGCCGACACGTACAAAGCCCGTTTCAGCGTGAAGGATCTCCACAAAGGGCGGCGGCTTACCATCCCGCGGCCGTACTTTTTTGTGTTCTACAACGGTAAGAGAAAAATGCCCCCGGTGGAGGCAATCCGCCTCTCCGATATGTTCAAGGACTGGCCCGGTCAAAAAAATCCGCCGTTCTCCCTTGACTTGGAGATTGCCGTATACAATATTAATATAAGTACCGCCCCTGAAATCCTGCACCGGTGCGATACGCTTGCGCAATACGAGACGTTCGTGGAACTCGAGCAAGGGTACGAAAATGAACTGGCGCAGGGGTACGAAAAGCCCCTGAGCAGGCAGGAAAAAGGCCATGTACGCAAGCAAGCCGTAAAGCTCGCGACCGCCGAATGCCTGAAACGGGGCATTTTGGTAGATTTTTTAAACATTCACGCTAAGGAGATTGTATATATGATGACCGGCCCGATAACAGTGGAAGATATGAAAGAATGCTGGCAGGAGGAGGCCAGGGAAGAGGCTTGGGAAGAGGCCTTGGCCGAGGGTATGGCCAAAGGTATGGCCAAAGGCGTCGTACAAACCGCCAAGGCCATGAAAACCGAAGGCTTCGACCCGGAAACCATAGCCAAAATCACAGGGCTAACACCAGACGACATCCAGCGGCTGTAACTCGCGGCCGCCGAGCGCCTGCAAGCCGAATTCGGCAAAGGTTTTACATACGTAAACCTTACAAATATGCGCAAACTTTATATACAATTTCCAAATGTTTACGCACTGCGTAAAGAATTGTGCTGGACGCACTACCGCTCCCTCATTCGAGTCGAAAACCTGAAAGCGCGCGAGGTTTATATGAACGAAGCCGCCGATAATACATGGAGTACCCGCTACAAAATATCGACTCTATATTCCTACCGAGGAAGAACTAATAAAAGAAATAACACAAATCCGCACCCTGATGATCCCCGAACCGTTCACCCCTTAAACCAAGAACATGATTGTGGTGATGCCGATTTCTACGTGGGTGTGGGGCTGTGATACGCTGTTGCCCGTACCACCATTCTGCTAACACCCATAACCCCAAAAAATAACGGGAAGACCGAACTACCGGCCCTCCCCCGCACAGTCAGTCCTGGACGCAAACCACGGAAAAACCATTGCCCTTGACGTTGATGCCCTCGTACACGGAGTCGCCGTCCGAGCTCATGTTCCCGTACTGCGCATGCGCGTGGCTGCCGTCGTGCTCCGTAGCGCGCCACCAGCGGCTGTCCGAGCCAACGTCGCGGAAGCTGCCATCGGTGTTGCGGTAGCCGCCCGGCAGAGCCGAGAACCCGAAATCGTCAGTACCGTCCCAATTCGGAGATCTTGATTTTAATTTTTTACCGGCAACATCACCGCCAGCGGACTGAACCAAATCAATCCAATCATCACGTGTCGGTAAACGCCATCCCGCCGGACACGCGCTCATCGCAGTATTCCAGTCATAGAGCCGCCCATATTTCTGGCAATTACTTTCATTATCCTCATAACACCATGAATTATCTGTTTTGAAATTGAGATTCTGTGCCATCCATATCAGTTTACCGATCTTCACCGTACGATATTTTTTGCCATCTCTTGAATCAGTAAGTGTGCCCAGTACGATTTTCTCAAAGTTGGCAGTCAGCGTTTGATTGCTGTTCATCGTAACCGTGACAGATTTAGCCTTATCCGTCGATGCTCCTGACCAACCGATAAACCTATACCCGTCCGCTGCCGTTGCCGTTACTTCCGCCTCCGTACCGACGCTGTACTTTATATTTCCGGTCGGAGACAGCGTCCCGCCTGCTTTGGGATTGGCATCAATCTTAAGCGTAAACGTAGTAGCCCCGTCTCCGCCACCGCCGCACCCCGCAAACAACAACGCCGCCATCACACAACAAAACGCCTGTTTCTTCGCACTACAAAGCAACTTGCTCATACTGCATCCTCCGTTGGGTTTAATTTTAATAGTATTTTTGTAAAAACAACATGCGTTAGCCCCCATAGCTCTTTTTCACGTTGCTATGGGGGCGCAAAACCTTACCGCCGCCCACTACCGCCCCTTTGCGACGGATCGGTAGTGCCTGCTCCCCGTCCTGTATTTATAGGCGGCGAAGCGGCGGTACCAGATATATCTTGAACACAACGAACCGAAAACCCGTAGCCCTTTTCGTCGTAGGTCTCGCCCATGTTGAGCGAGTACATGTACCGGCCCCACGCGTGGCCGCTGCCGTAGTACTCCGTGGCACTCCACCAGTAACCGTTGCTGCCGGCGTAGTCGAAAAGGCCATGGGTGCTGCGACCGCCCGGCAGAGCCGAAAATCCGTAATCGTCAGTACCATTCCAATTCGGAGGTTTCGATTTTAGCTTTGTTCCTGCGGCATTGCCACCGGCAACCCAAACCAAATCGTTCCAATCTTCACGGGTAGGCAACCGCCACCCGCTTGGACAGGCACTCATCGCGGCATCCCAAGTATACAATCGGCCATATTTTGCACAGTTGGAAGTATTGTTATCATAACACCAACTATTATTTGTTTGATAGTTTAGATTCTGTACCATCCACCTTAAAATACCTATTCTTACCGTACGATAGCTTTTTTCATCTCTTGAATCCGTAAAACTACCACTTTCGCTTTTGCGGGAAATGGCACGTATTTGCAAAATTCCATTTCTAACCGCAGTTTCTGCGCTTGTTCCATTTACACTTGCAACACGTATAGTCAGATTATCCGTTATATCATCCACGTTAACATCTTGAAAATTTACAGTAGTTCCGCCGGACGTAGAAACATTAATGCTGGGACGGTCGCTGCCGTCTAATCCCCAAGAACCATTAGCTCGCAAGGTCTGTCTGCCAATTACCTTATTCCCACTGTTAATAAGTTCAAAAACCACAGCAAAATTACTGCGCCGTTCCGCGAAAGCGTTCATGTTGGTAACTTCCCGCCGGGGCCATCTACGAAGCCCCCACTCATTTGTTTTTCCGGTAGCCCTCAAACCATCGTACACCGCCTGCAATGTACGTTCGATCGGAAGAACCCAACTATTCTGAGCGCTCAGGCGCGTCTCTATGCTTAAAGTTACCGTTTCATTCTGAAAATTAATTGCTCCCTGACTAATCGTATCCAAATAAGACAATGTATAGGGCATAGATTCCGTTTTAGCAAATTTATCTACAAACTGCTCCATTTCCGTAAGCCGCTCTACCCATTGTCTACGCCATTGTATCTCGTTACGGATATTGTCGCCCATGCTCCCGCTTGAAATATTGGCGGTAAGTATTGAAGAGCGGTTCACCGCTTCCAACAGGGAGGGGTCGAATGCGGCAGCCTGAAAGTAGTAGCTCAACGCCGCCACTTCGGTTCCCTGCCTCTGCGCGGTTACGCCACGCGCAAGTGCGGTTTGCGCGGTAACATGGTTTTGCGCTGCCGCCGCGGCAAGTTCCAGCCGCGCGTTTTCCGTAAGCGTTACGCCCATCTTCTCTAACATGTCGAGCGAGGCCTGCCGTATGGCGGTCAGATTATCCAATTCCGCAAAGGTAAATGCTCTCGAAAACGAGGCCGCCGTAGTTTTATCTGCGGTTTTGATAATGTTCATTTGCAGGCTGTAGCCAGTCGCCGTTTTGGTTATGCTTCCCTGCATGAAGTGGGTAGTAGGTATGGCGTTCCCAATCTCCCGCGCCGCCTCCGCGCTCACGCTGTCGCTGTAAGCGCCTGAAATCATGCGAATAAGCAATGCGTCGCGCTGTTCCCAGTCCAGCACGGAGATGGCGGAAAAGGTTGAGAAGTTGCTGACAAACTCACCCTGCACCAGCGCGGGAATGTAGCCCTGCTCCTCGGCAAGCCCGGTAGCCTGCGGCGCGAGGATGGTCAGGCTTATTCCCCTGCCGTCGGTACCTGTCCAATTTGGGTTAGCGCTTGCCGCAGAGGCTAAAACCAGTACGGCAAACATAAGTGATAACGCTGTTTCTTTGTTCATTTCAAAGCTCCCTTTTTTGAGTTAATGGAAAGTCAAAACCTTTAAAGTCTTTTTTGGGGACGGGGCGCTGCCCCGTAACGCCCCGATATAACATACCCCTAAATCCCCAGCCCGCCGAGCGGACAGGGGACTTATTAAAAATATACGCCCCACGGGGGCGTGAAAACCGGACAAGGGGATTTATACCCTTGCTATGTGCAAAAAATCGGCTTGTGACTTTCATGAAAGGCGTTGTGGTCGCTGGACGATGGGGCCGGGACGTATACAAATACATCTTTATTAACCCATAAGGATTTAAAAAAGATTTTGCGTTTACAGTTTCCGTCCGATGTCTTGTTACTTGGTTTGTTTGCGGGTTACTGAAAAAACGAATCTTTGTCTGAAAATAATTATTTAAAATTACATGGGGGGGGGGGGGGGGGGGGACTGGGTACTGCGCAACAACGGCATGGTTGCGCAAATAAGTTTTCAAGCGCAGTAATGTCGCCAAACACGGTTTCTGCCCACATACCTAAAAACTCCCCTATCCCGCTGTCGTGACCGCAATCACGCCGGTGTAAATTTTAAGACTGTTCTATTGTACATGTACTCTACCACTACAATATAATTAATTGGCTGGGCAAAGCGCAAGTTTTTTTGTAAATTTTCGGCAGACGGGCAAATATCCACCCGTAGCACTACCGGTCAGCACCGATAAGTCCTTGAAAATACTACAGATACTCGCCTCGCCCCCGATCCGTATCATCCCACCTTATCCAACAGCCAAACAACGTTCTCGCCCAACCGCTTCATAGTTTTCACGCCCTCATCGTCGCCCTCGTACTGGCCCTTGTCGCGGGCGAGGCTCATGCCCCAGTAGGAGCTGCCGGGGACGATCATGTCGTTGATCAGGAAGAAGTGGTTGATGGAGTCGATAACGTGGATGCTGCCGGCCCGGCGTACCGCGGCGACGCCCGCGCCGATCTTGCGGCTGAACCTCATGCCGTCGCAGCGGGAGACGTAGCCTGTGCGGTCTATGACGGCCTTGGTCTCGGGTGTCAGGTCGGAGAAGTAGGTGGGCGAGCCTATGATTATCGCGCCCGCCGCGGCCATTTTGGTGTACAGCTCGTTCACCCAGTCGCCGGTGGCGCAGCGGCCCGGATGCTTGCCGCACCCGCCGCAGGCGAGGCATCCGCGCACGGGCCTGCCGCCTGCCTGATAGAGCTCGGCGCCATATCCGGCCTCTTCGCACACCGCCAGCACTGTTTTAAGCATCGCCGCCGTGTTGCCGTCGGGGCGCGGGCTTCCGTTTATCGCGAGGACTGTGGGCTTGCCTGGCATTCTATTTCACTCCTTTTTGCGTGTGGGCTCCGCGAACTCCGCGCGGATAAGTTTCAGGCCGGACGTCCGGCTTAGTTTTCATACGTATAAATATAATATTTTTCCCGCGGGATACCAAATTTTTCCCAAAATCACGCAAACGCCAAAATCCCTATTGACACAGATAGCCGCCGATAGTATTTTCTGTTAGGAGGGGCTTATGAGAAGAAACGGCAGGGAAGTAACCGGTACCGGCCAGATAAAGCAGATACTCAACGGCTGCAAGACGTGCCGCCTCGCCACGGTGGATGACGGGCAGCCCTGCGCAATCCCCCTCAGCCGCGGCTACACGATAGACGGCCGCACACTAAATTTCGTGATTGATCCGGTGCGCCGGCATGAAAGGAAAACTGCTATGCAGCGTTTTGTGTGTGTTTTATTGGCGGTGATGGCTCTGGGCGCATCGTGCACGTCAGTTTCAGTATCGGAGATTCGGGCATCTATGCCCGATATCAGCGCAAAGCCCGACAGCGTATACCGCGGAACTTATTCCATCTCCGGAATGCCTGTCATGAAGGTCACGGTAGATGTTACCGTCAAAAGCCAAAACGTCGCCGCGGTTAATATTATTGAACATACCGGCTCCCCAAAAGGAAAACGGGTAGAAAACGGCATTATTGAGCGAATAATTGAGAAACAGTCGTTAGATATAGACGCGGTCAGCGGCGCTACCGCGAGCAGCAAGGCTATTCTGAAAGCGGTAGAAAGCGCATTGCGGTAAAAAGTTTTGGCGCTGATGTTTAGCATCAATTATATTGAACATATCAAATACTTTCCGGAGGATGTCTTTGGCCATGAAAACAATCATCATCTACGCCACCAAACACGGAGCCGCCGGAGAGATAGCGCGGCGTATTTCGGAGAAAATCGGTAATGCTGTTATCCATGACTTGAAGCAGGGCGCGGCGCCGCCATCACTTGCGGATTTTGACTGCGTTATCGTCGGCAGTCCGGTATACGCCGGGATGATCCGCAAAGAGGCGAAAGTATTTTTGTCACAAAACGCAAGTGCGTTGCAAGGAAAGTGTTTGGGGCTGTTTCTATCCGGGTTAGACGCAAGTTCGGAAGAAACATTCTTCCGCTCCAATTTTCCGGCGGATACCCTGCAATCGGCAAAAGCGGCAAAGTTTTTGGGAGGAATATTCGACCCGCAAAAGACCGGATGGCTCGAACGTTTCATCATAAAGATAGCAACAAAACAATCCGCATACTCCAACACTATTGATGACGCCAAAATCGAACAATTCGCGGAAGCAATGAGGGGATGACGGATGGCGTTATCAGATGACATTATCATCAGAAGATACATTTCGGAAGATGATGACCTGCTTTTTGCCCTGATAGAACGTGAGGGCGAAGAGTGGACAGACTATTGGCGCGGCGACGGCAGGGCGAAGTACCAAAAAGCTCTCGCCGGCTCTATCGTCTATCTACTCCTCAAAAACAAAACCCTGTGCGCCTACACCCGCTGCCGCAACGACGACGGCTACGGCGTTTACGTCTACGACCTGCTGGTAGACCAAAATCACCGCGGGAGAGAATACGGCCGCCTGCTCATGGAGCGTGTCCGCGAAGACTTCCCCGATAACCCAGTCTACGTAATGAGCGATATTGATCCCTATTATGAAAAACTGGGTTACGAGAAAGTGGGCAGTATTTTTATGGTTAAAAATTGTTGATAATGTTATAAATTACATTTATACTTTATACTCTTAATATCGCAACCAGCCCCGCGCTGCGGTTCATTATGAAGATAAAAAGTTAAAGTTTAACTGCCACATCACCCCGCCCATCATGTATATTATAAAAAGCGGATCAGAAACTCCGGCTGGTTGCCGGAAAGGGCACAAAAATGAACGATAAAATCTACACTATCGATGAAATCAAGGACCTGTTCGCGGATATTGCGAAGAAATACGAATTAGACGAGGCATACCTCTTCGGTTCCTACGCCCGCGGCGAGGCGACGACAGAGAGCGATGTGGACTTCTACATACGGGCGGATAATATGAAATCGCTTCTTGACTTGAGCGGACTTTGGATAGATGTAGAAAAAGCAATGAATAAAAAAGTCGATGTAGTCACGGCTAAAGCGACTATGGAAGATGATTTTGAACAGGAAATGAGGAAAGAACTGGTGAAAATTTATGGATAAGACCAAAAGAAAACTTTCCATTTTGGAACATATTGCGAGGTGGTGCGATGAAATCGTGGATACACACAAAAGTTTCGGCAACGACAAGTCCGCATTTCAACAAAACAAAGATTATTTTAAATCTATCTCGATGAGTCTGCTCCAAATAGGCGAACTGGTAAGTCATCTATCCGCAAATTTAACAGAGAAATACACTAATGTCGAATGGGGGAAAATAGTTGGGCTGAGAAATATAATCGTTCACGGTTACGGGATCCTTGAAACTGAAATGCTATGGGTATTCTCACATAATCATACTCCCGAACTGAAAAGACAGTGCAATGAAATAATCAATGAGATAAAATCCCATATTTGAGGATTATGACAGCCGCATGGAGCATAATCCTCATAAGAATCATTTCCCTTTTCCGGAAGTGTTTTATAACGCCTAATCTTTCTCCTTGAGCAGCGCATCATTATTAAGCGCCTTGAAAGAGATGGATTTGGGCCGCTTCGCGTCCCGTACCACTATTCCCTCCTTGTCAAGGCCGCTTTTGTATTTGCCCTTAGCTTTTTCCAAAAGCGTTTCCAGCGAGTAGCCGAAACTATCGCCGCGCTCTTCCAACGGTACGGTGGTGAGCCCAAGCTCGGCGCAAATCTCACACGCCTTATCGTAAGACAGGTACTCGCGCGAGTCCCAGTCGAGCACGTCGAATACGAACCACTCCGCCGCGGGCAGGCGCAGTTTGTTTTTCTGTACGCCGGGGCCGCATATCTCGCCCGTCAGCACTATGTTTTTGCCGAGCGCCGCGAGTTTTTCCCGCAGGCCGTACTTGTAGACCGGCATCCAGTATAGCGCGGTCTCCTCGTCTTTGATCTCCTTGTTGCGGCTGCAGCACCCGATTTTTCCGTCTATGCAGTAGACCGTGCCGGAGGTGCCGTCCATCTTGGTGGTGATGTAGAACGGCTTGCCGCGCAGCCTGTCGAGCAGGTCGGTGGCCGATTGTATGCGTATCTCGTCGGACGTAGGGATTCCGTAGGGCCGCGAGCCGATGACCGTGCCGCCGGAGGTAGACGTTTCGGGCGAGTACCACTTCTTCACGCCGGCCTTTTCGGTAACGTCGCTGCCCTCGCCAACGCCGGCCAGCTCCGGAAAGTTCGCGATGGGCAGCATCAGCCCCTGCGAGAGCTGCCCGCGCAGCCTCACCGTGCGTATGCGGAACCCCTCGCCGTTGTCAGGGTTCTCGCGGTACGACGACGTCCGCAGAAACTCGTAGCGCGGCTCAACCGGCAGAAAGCTGTCTACCTCGAAGTAGACGCCCGTGTCCCCCGCCGCAAACTCCCCCTTCTTGACGACGCACTGCCACCCCATGACGTGCGCGATCTCAAGAAAGTCCGACTCCGGGATTTCGCTAATCTGCCTGACACGCTGAATTGTGACCAAACTCCGTTCCATATCCTCCCCCTCTCTTTAATGATAATATAGTATTCCGCCAGCCCAAATTCACGGGATTGACGCTTTTTTACTTTATTATACCATAAAATCTCCCCCAA